>Ga0126307_10000243_pt1 | contig 35438 bp, 14 predicted proteins | sample Plot28_FD_89955 | JGI IMG/M metagenome (GOLD analysis project Ga0126307, IMG submission 89955) | Serpentine soil microbial communities from UC McLaughlin Reserve, CA, USA - Plot28 | ecosystem: Environmental > Terrestrial > Soil > Grasslands | place: USA: UC McLaughlin Reserve, Lake County... | reverse complement strand
GTCTTAGAACCGCGTGTTCCGCCTTATTTCGGGATTTATCCTTCTTTTGAAGGAGATCAGGCGCTTGGACAAAGCGGAAGCCAAAAAATATTCCTAACTAAAATAACAACACCCAAAAATTATAGAGATGTGAATGTTGAATCTGAAATACCTGAAAATTCTGGTGTTGTAAATATGACTGATGCAGATGGAGACCGTGAATGCGATTTTGGTCTACTCAACCTTACTACTTTAGTTTGTCATGCAGAGATAGGAGATAACCATGCAGGATACATAGGCTTTAGAGATCCAAATAATAATAGCTCATTAGCAGACGATGGGGCAATTGATGCAGTAGTTGATAACTGGAAAGCTGCACCTTAGAAAATAGCCTTAGCAAATCCTCCAGAGTTAACAACTGCTTATACAAACAGGCTCGATTGTTATAGCATGTCCTCTGGGGAGACTCATTTCGCTTCCAGCATAACTATATGTCCATTACTGCTTCTGTCATCATTAGCATATTTGGGATAATAGTACAAGTCGTCGCCATATCTTTTTGCATCGGCTCATCTAAAAAATGCGATGACCACAATCCATAACAACGGATCAAGCAGCAGGTTTGTTTGCTTCTATTTTCCTCTGGTTTGCTTCCCGAACCTTAGTTTGTTAAAGTCGAATGCTCAGCAGCGCAGATCTGAGTCAGTGATAATAATATAGTTGCTAGAATCAGCTTAACGGAAGATTGCGCTACCTAAGGCAGATGGATAAAAAGCTAAAACCTCTATCTGTGCACTAAGAAGTACCTACTTGTATGGATCACGTCTTAAAAAATTAATCGAAAGGAGATTGTCTATAAAAAGATCTCCCTAGAACCTTATCCAGTTCATCGGAATTGGCATTAGCCACATATGTTCTCCATAAATCGATGAGATGAATATTTTCGTAACGCCAAGTAATTCTTTGTTTAATAGGGATATGATCGGGAGAATCACCCCCAGGAAACTCGAAGGATTGAAGAGGTTTGATGGTATAATGAATCATATAAGCTAGTGCTAATAATTTGTCTATTTCAATCCAACTCGTGACATCTATTTTATCTGTTGACAGGAGAGTTGCGGCCCTTATGAAAGCGTGCCACCGCCCGTATACTCCGTGGCCATCTGCAATGTGTACTCGATATGGGACAAACTGTCTAGTATAGGGATTTAAAGATACTCTCAGGGAATCGTGTTCAGAATCATATAAGCAGCCTTGTCCAAAATATTCAAAGACATCGCGGAAATCAGAGTTGCCAATGGCAAAGTGATTCCCAATTATCTCTAATTGCTTATCACAAAGCATTGTGATATCTTTTTCAATAGGCAAGGAATTGATCATAGATGCAAAATTTTCTACATTTAGCGTACCTGTCAATCGATCATAATTTCCCACAAAACCTTTAAAGCTCTAGCAATCGAACCCTTCTACATGCAGGAACCTAATCCCACCGAACCCGCATCAAAAGTGAGCCGAATCCGAAAAACTTAAAGCTCTATTCGTCATAATGCAATACATAAAGAATTTGAAAGCCAGAAAAATCGATAGATCTTTGCTTTATGGCGAAAGCTTTGAATTATTTTCCGCAGCACTCAGAAGTTCAGCAACCAGGGACTCGTACGAAAGAAAGTTTCTTGGATTCTTGAAAAGAGCTAATCAGTCTCCAGAACAATTTGCACAATTTGCTAAAGAAATCCTTTGGCTGCAGAAAAGAACCAAGAGGGAGAAAATCTTTTTTCCATACTATTCCTCCTTTGGCACAGAGACCTTCGCAGCTGGGTTATAATTGGTGTTTCTGGCTCCTATTGTTGCTGTTGTCATTATATATTGTGCATAATTAATTCTATGATTCATCTAGCGTGCTTTTTTATTTGCTCTTGCCTTTATGAAGTCTCTGTAGGGTTCCGATTCAGGGTGTTGCTCAAGAAGACGCATCAGTTTTCTCCAACCATCCTTTCCGTGGTTGAATGACCAACCATATAATTTTGGTTCTGGAAATACATTCGGCTGGAGATCACCTATGAGCCTCCATAGAGAATCTAATGTTGATTCTATTTCTTTTTCCATGCCTAATTGCTTAAATGAGTCTAGATATCCTCCAAACTCTAGCTCGTGTCTGAGTTTGATTTGGAGAGCTGTATCCAGGATAGTTTCTCCTCCTTCTGACACCTTGATCGCTTTAGACAATTGCATCTGCATGTCGCCTATTTTCGAAAACACCATAGAATACAATTGTTGAAGCACCTTCTTATCAGATATTTTCTGTGACCATAAAAACAAGAATTGAAATAAGCATACATAGACCATAGTCCAAAACAACTCCAACAGAGCCGCCAGCAATATGGGAAGCTGGGAAGTTAATTTACGCTTCATCGTGGGATCTAATGCCTTATCTTCACGCTGATCCATTATTAATTGAATTTTGGGTAAGGCTTCATAAAGTAATTTAAAATATGCACTTTCAAATTTCTCCAATTCTAAAGGCAAGGAAACCAGCGGATTATTTTCATCAACAAACAGTTTATGGTCTCTGGAATTTCTCTTCTGCTCATTTTCTAAATTACTCTTCACTGCGCCGCTTTCGATTAGCCTGCGAAGCACCTTAAAGACTGTTACCCTGGAGATATCATCCTTGACACCTTGAACTACGTCTTCTGCATTGCAGTAGGGGTTTGACCTGATAAATTCGATTATGATCCTCTGACGCTCATCTCCAGTTATAGATTTAGCACCAAAGATGCTCATGGTTATCAGTATATCCATATATCAATATATTCTTGTATATTTATACTCTAGCTTTTGCTAGTAAAGGTAGTGCATGAAACAAATCAATACAACCGTTTACCAATACCGCGAAAAATTGGCTTGGGGGCATCCATACCCAAAAACAAACCAGATCGGTAGGTGTCTGGGAAAAGAGGGTGCAAACCTTCCAAACAGCGTAACAGAAGATGTTGTTGGGATTTCTTTATGTCCCAAATACTCTAAAAAATACCTAAAAAGAATAAGCAGAATACACAGGGCAAAGTATGACGGCGTCCCTAAAGGCCTAAACACAATACGAAACTTTCCAAAAAATAAATGCAATGCTAAGTATCTAACTGTAAAACAAAGATTAGCTGAGGAGGACATATTGTAATGGCGACCATTACGGAGCTAAAATGTCCGTACTGTGGGAAAACGTTAACTAGTAATGAATACGACCAGGCGGTCTACGAATTCAAAAAGATGGCGGAAGAAGAATACAGTGAACAAAAAAGGAGAGATATACAAGATTTTGAAGAGCAGAAGAAACGTCTCACAGACATCTATGAACGAAGAATTGAGACTCAAGATGAAAACAATGCTCACAACTTGGAAGAGATGAAGCGCTACTATAGACAGCAAATTGAAGATCTGAAGAATACTTATGATGAATTTGCCAAACAAAGACAGATAGACTTTGATAAATTGCTTGATCAACGACTGGCGCCGTATGAAGAGGAACTATATGAAAAAGATGTGCAGATACAGGAGTTGCGAAACAAGCAAGCAGCATTCAAAGAAGAAGTAATTGAGCAAGCTAAAGCTTCGGCACAGAAAGAAATAGATGAGCGCGATACTCAAATCAAGCGCCTAAAAGAAAAGGTCGATGACTTAGGAAAACAACTATCTAAAACACAATCTGAATTAAGAGGCGACGTAGGCGAAATTAATCTTCTCAAGAAGCTAAAAGATGCCTTTGAAGGATGTGGCGATATCTTTACTACACAGACAAGAGGGATTCCTGGTGGAGATATAATACAAGAGATTAGAACACCCACAGGACAGTTACTCCAAACCAAGATTGGCTACGATAACAAAGAAGCAGAAAGTGTAACTGCAAGGGATATAGAAAAGGCAAAGAGAGACAAAGAGTCTCTTGGAACGGACTACTTCTTTATTGTCTCCCAAAACCTTCCAAAAAGGGATATCAAGAATGGATTATGCGGAGAAAAGGAAGGCATCTTGCTTGCTCATCCTAACATCATAACTGAATATGCTAGACTGATTCGGAAGACAATAATTGATATTTCGAAGGAATCAGCTACAAAACAAGACAGAGAAACAAAACAAGCGAGAATATATGCCCTTGTTAATAGCAGAGGATTCCGCAGATATATAGAGACAATAGAGGAGGTACACAAAAAACTATCCGATCATCAGAACGAGGATAGAAGAGATCATGAAAAGTCATGGAAAAAGGCGAATATGATTATTGAGAAATTGCGAGAGGTATATGTTGACATAAGTACAGGGATAGATACCATAATGGATGGACAAGACACAGTAGAATATGAAGACCCGACTATTGAACAGCCGAAAGATCAAGGTGAAGTTGAAACGGGGGGTGATAAAGATAAATCCAATCTTGATCCCCAATAATTTTTGGATTTGGAGCAGCAAGAATACCGTTAAAGGCTTAAAAGTTCCAATAACGGGGCCCCCTACCTACAAGGATGATAGCCCTGTGTTTCAAAGTCTTCTTTGACCTCATCACCTTATCTTTTTGAGCCTACGCAAGTCACCAGTGAATATGTCCCTCACTTCTTAATCCTTTCAGAATTGATACATATGCAATTATTCCTAGTTTGACTACTTCTTTGTAATCGAAACGAAATTTCTCTCATCCAGATGGTTTAAAATCCAACTATGGTATGGTAGCTACCCCGGCTTTCTTGATGAAATTACTTAATATTTTTGGATCTCTTGACGAATTGTATCATCATTCTAACACTGTTGTCAACCTCAAGCTACCTCGATGTAGTTGCCCTTCTCTAGATAACCTTAAGCTGATGACCTCGTATAACGATTTGGCAGAATTTGCAGGGTTCTGCCAAAGCATAAAAGCGCGGTAATTACAAACTTGCAGAGCGACCACGCAGGAAATATTTCCTATGATACTGGACGGTTACACCTACACCAAAATCATGGCGGATTTGCAAATATCAGAACGGATCTTATAGCCCGTATTTAGACATAATATTTGCGGAGCCTCCGAACTCTGGAAAGTGATAGATATTTCTCCGATGATCCTAATCAAGAGACAGATTCTCGACTGGATTGGACAGCTGGATTATATCTAGACTAATTTCATTCAATAGATTGCTAGAGATCAACCCCGTTAAATACGACTGAGTAAACCCGACGCAGGAATTCAAAGCGTAATCCATTCATATAACCATGACAATTAAAAACTTTTTTACCCTCTTTATCAACACCACATCTATTAAGGAGATGGTGCTCTACTTCTTTGTGGATCTTCTCGCTGGTGTATGCTCTGTAAAGTTCCTCTACGGTGTTAGTCTTATATTTATCCTTATATGATTTCAAAATGTGAATCATCTTCTTAACTGATTCATTAGGAAATTTGGAATTGTAATAGATATACACAAGAGCAGGAAAAGGAGGTTGAAGTGACACACCATTAATTTCGCTAGGGATTTTAGCTTCTCTGTATTTGAATACTGCTTGTTGCATAGCAAGAACTGTGGATTGATATTCAGATTTTGTTCTAAATTGCCACAGTTGGCCAGCTTTCTTGATTTCTATGGGTGCTTTAGTTGAATCATTTATTAAAAAATAAGTAAGAGGACTTTCTGGAAGGGTAGACTTCATTTCTTTTTCGTATCCACGTTGGAAGACATCGTCATGTGTCTTTTTTGGAGAAGAATAGAGCGGAACGTTTTCAGTTGTATTCGTTCCTGACTTTTTTGGGATTAGAAGATCCAAACCCCATCGTTGAAATAATATAACTGAACGGCTCCATGATCTTGCCTCGTCTTCATCTCTAGGATCCTGAGATGTATAGTCCTTAGTAAAATCCCTTAAGTTACTCCAATAACCATTTTTAGATCCCTCAACATGAAGATATGACGGCAATCCCTCCATTTGCCAGAGGGTCAGAACCACTTCAGGACGTCGTTGAAATCTTTCTGAGACAACAAGCACTGCTTCTAACATATGCTGGTTCTGTTTCTCTAGCGGAGTGAACAACAAAAGCTCCGAGTCAAAATGCATATAAGATTTTGTTTGTGTGGACCTAATGATATTATTTCGGATATCTCTCCATTGGCTTTTTGCGGATTTTACATTTTCATTAACTACCTGGACAGCTCGTTCTATTTGTGCCCTGTTTCTGTTTTCAATTCTTATAGGATAAAGCATTTCCTTTCCTGAAAAGTGTTTATTCTGATACCATTGATGATGTTTCTGTTTCAATTTTTGTGAAACTTATATCCATAGCACTTGTTGGAGTATACTCATACCATGTTCCAACTAATGAAGAATCAGCCCAGCTTTTTACTTCTTTATTATTTGTATACAAATCATATTTTCCATGTTCTCCAGGCATTTCATATCTGAATTTCTTTCCCCATGGATCTATTAGAGGAACATTTAGCTCTTCAAGTTTGCTAGGATAATTTCCATTGTGCTTTAAGGCATAGTCTTTGAGTAGTTGTATCAAAATTTGCATATCCGTCCATGCTTTTCTATGTTTGGATCTATAAGGTGGTTCCTCATCCAAACCTGAAATATCTGCATTTTCTGGATCTACATCTGTACCTCCAGGCTGACCATCCGCACCATAAGACATCAATTTGTATCCTTCCTGCCCCGGGATTGGATATTCATAATGATACCTATTTCCCCATGCATCTGTGGTTGGAATGGATAGCTCTTCTAATTTATTAGGATAATTTCCATTGTGCTTTAAGGCATAGTCTTTGAGTAGTTGTATCAAAATTTGCATATCCGTCCATGCTTGCTTTTGTTCACGAGTTATTAGAATTCTAGCACCATCTTTACCATCTTCATCGCTCAGCGATGGAGTTCCTGGATAATTCGTCTGAGCATAATTTTGCATCTCTTCTGCGATAGTAACATATGAGCTTTCATGGCCATCATCGCACATCCTAATATCGCCAGTCTCGATAAAACAGGCGAATTGTTTTTCAAAGCCCGGACGGATAGTAAATACAACCCTGGCAAATCCTGATCTTAGGAATATCTTATGTAATGGGTCCGGGTGTTGAAGATATTTCTTTAGCTCCCAGTTGTTTTCACTGCCCCAGTAATAAGGATACAGAATATACAGCATATTCTCCCATTCTATTGCATTTTGCAGAAATTTGATTAGATCTCCTCGTCGTAGAACTAAATGCCAATTGTCTGACATTGGTGCGCCTGTAACGGGATCATACAGATTATCTAGCTCTGGAATGATTAAACGAAATATATATGGACCTAGAAACCACCTCAACACTCCTTTCATAATTTCTTCTCGTTCTTTCTTTCTAAGAGTAAGAGAATCATCTGCTGCCAGATCTTCGTATAACTGTGCCAGCTTGTCGTTCCACATTTGAACATTCTCTCTATGTTTCTGAGTGACTGCCTCTTTGATCTTAGCCCAAGTTCGGTTCTGCCATATTTCAATTGCTTTATCTGTTAATTTTAATTTAAAGGTCACCTGTATAAGCGCACTAACGAAACCATCCATAGTATAAGCAATTGGAAATTTGCCGCGTCTACCCTTAAATACAGCTGTATTGACGCTACCCTTAATATCAGCACGATCTGTATTAAAGTTCGCAGCTTGCTCACCTAAGAATTCCTTTGAAGTTACAGGAGGCATAGTTAATTTTTCCTCTCCACCCCTTCCACTAACAATTATTCTGCGACGATCATCGTCCCCTGAAGCAATTTCATAATATTCTGGTATTTCTATTTCCATGAAACCTGAAACAGGTCCTCCTGGGACTTCTTTGCGAAAGTCTTCTTCATATTCTGCGATGGTAGGCGGTGGATCAATTTCTACATCATATTGATCAATGTAATCTCTATATTTAGTTGGATCGAGGCTTCCAGGGTTCAGATTAAATTCAAATCCTCTGACTATCTGTTCCTTCAGAGTCTTTATTTCTTCCAGTTTTTGTAATATGTCTAATCCGGGCTCTGGAATAGGTATATCGTATGTTAATCTCACCCCATAGCGATGAAGATCTACCTTCCACTTTCGAAGGAGCTGCCAGTATAAAATCCGGGCGGCATCTTCCTTATATGGATTCTTTATTTTGCGAACTATTTGGTCTTCGCTACCTGCAACTGATACCACCTTGAATGATATTTTATGCTCTTTCTTGGCCCTAGTTGATGCTCTTCTAGTTATACTGCTGCTTTGATTTCTCGTAGTCTGTTCAGACCTAGTGGCAGATTGACTTGTATTATATCCAAGTGACGCAGTTCCACCGAAACTTCCTGTGACAGGATTCCCATAATTACCTGAAGCTGTTACCTGTGTATTGAGGGCTGATGTATATTGATCCTGCGTATTTACAGATTCAGCTAGCTCATTCTTTTCTACTACCCCTTGTTCATCATACTCTTCAAGAGAACTTGTGACTATATTTTCTAGCTCTCTCGTAGTCTTAGACCATTCCTTATGAGCTATGTTTACTTCTTCGCCCGGGGCAAGAGGAAGAGAATACAATAACTCACCTTTTTCTATTGAGACGGGAGAAAACTCAAGGCGTTCAAGATGCAAGAAACCTATTGGTTCCATTAGTTCATAATGTGCAAAAAGTTTCATGGTAGACTTATTCTTTTCAAGAAGTGAAGAGTACAGTTTCTTGAATTGAGCCGCAGTAGTTTTATCTATCGATAATGATAGGTTTTCTAATAATTCAGTTGTTCTGTTTGCAATATCACTTTGTGGGTTATTTTCTAAGAAATGATCGACGACCGATCTGAGGCTAATATTATGGCTGGAACTAATGGACCTTCCTGGTTCATCTTCACTTCTAAGAGAAGTGTCTGGGATTGATTGGACTCCCTCCTCACTGTTTGAGCCAAAAGAATTGGAGGTATATTTATCTCTTAAGGAGTTAACTATCAAGTCATACTCTTTACTTAACGAATTAAATTTATCTTCCCTCAGGTTAATAACAGCTTGACAAATAAGGTTAATTATCTGAAAATCTATATCAGCAAAATAACTAATGCCTTGAAAGGGGTCAGGAGAATTACGATATTGCATCGCAGACTGAATTATTCTTATAGATTCAGTAACGATCTCTTTTGAAGAATCCTTGCTCAAGCTTTGATCTGATGGTTCTTGATTAAACTTTGAATATACTTCTCCTAACTCTTTATCAGTTGGTTGACACCATTAACAAAGTTCCATTTATCAAAAGCTCTTCCGGGTCGTATACCATCCTCCGTTCTCCGTTTTTGTTTCAATGGAGTATAGGTTGTCTGAAGTATACTTCTTTTAGAATTCTCACCATTTTCTGGTATTACCTTATCTTCGACGGTATTGTTTCCCTTTATTTCATAATTCTCTTCGATTCTTCGGCGGTCGGGCTTGTTGTCTATGTTCTTACCGTGTATATCTTTTACTTCTTGCAAAGGTGCCATTATCCATCACACACAAGAAGTTAAAGATTTCTCTCTTTATTAGACAAGAGCTTTATTGTATATTGCTAATCATGAAGAAATTGAGGTTTCTAATCAATTCATTGCAATAATATTGGATATCCTGTCATTCTTAATTCTCAATAGGCTATACTATGAATGAGAGGGCTAGTCAATTGTTCTTCCGTATCTTGAATGCATTAGCTGTGCAAGGATTCTAGATGGACTTTTTCTATTCTGCGAACCTTGCTTTCAGACTTTTAATGTGTTGTATAGACGTGAGATAAGACAAAGAGTAGAAGAAGGCACTATACTTGATGATGAATTGTAGGATTAAACGAAATAGACAAGGCAGCAGAACTAAAAAGAATTGATGGTCGACTGCAACGGGTAATATAGCATTGTGTACCTTGAAATCTCCTTTTATATCTAGCTTCTCTATGATCACCGACTACGAGATTCACATGAAAGTTCAGCCGCATCCCACTGAACCCGCAAATTGCCTGCGCATGTTTTTAGCCTATTCAGGCAAATCATAAAACTTTAAAGCTAAGCAGATGTATTCCTTCAGATCAGAAGAATCCTTTAAGGGAACCGATATCGTTCTGGGTTCCACCGAACCCGCTAATTACACGGGTTCTTATATCACAGTATAGGGAAAGATAGTAGACATAGAAATCGTAATGTACCAAAATGCTCTAACAATAATAGGAACCAACTGCATTGTATTCTGAGCGTCATGTTGGTTAATTCATTGGATATCAGCTTCAGCAACTGGTGACAGTAAACAGTAAACTAATTCCAACTGTGACTATAGCATTACAAAATCATCTGTGATTGGTTTGACGAATCTCCATTAATGAACTAACATAACAGGGCAGAAGGCTCTCTCTGAAATCTTCCTTGCCACGCTTCCTAATCCAACAACTATTTTGGAAACGCCTTCAACCCTCCTGCTTCCCATTACAATCAAGTCCACTTAGGTTCCCCTTGTGACTCACGCGGAAGAGCATCCCATTGTGCGACGTAAACTCTATCAGGAGCGATTCGTCCATTTTCATCTTATGGTCTGCGGGATTCTATCAACAAGGTTAGGATTGGAGAGGAAAGTATCTTGCGATTCAGCTTCGGTGACTGTTAGATGTATAGAGGAAATTCCAACTAAGCCAGTGCTGTCTTTTGCCGTCAGAGAAATCACGTGCTCGCCCGGCATTAAATCAGAGGGAGCAATGATAGGACCCGATCCCAAATACCCCTGTATATTTGAGGTCCATTGGAGGGACGTCGTATTATATAGCGAGCCGTCTTGTCGGCTAAAGGCCTCCCCGGCCAGTACTACTGCTTGCCCTGTGGAATATGTCGTATCGCTCGAAGGACTAAGAATTGTTGTTTGAGGCTCCTTGAATGGAATAGTGAAAAAGCCTGTTGATTCTGCAATGTTTGTGTTAACTCCATCTGTTGCAATAACGCGGAATAGTGCTTCTTCGCTTCCCGGCAATTCGTCCAAATTCAATTTTACTTCATTCTCTGTGATGTGGGAGGCTACTGTGCGCCAACTTTTGCCTGCATCAGGGCTATACAGAACAAAAAAGGTAAGAGGATTTGTTCTCAATTCACTGTTACTGTCGCTGGTTGCATTCCAACTAACTGTGATATTATTATTCCTACCAGCACCTCTTTCAAAGACCTCGCCATTGGCAGGTGACAGCTCAGTTACCCGCGGACTAGTCGGGAGGACATCTCTTGAAAATATTTGCTCTCCGTTGTCTGATATGGTTATTTTTGTTGTGCCAGAAACAAAAGGAACCAATGCCGAGATCAATGCAATTTCATGCTCGCCAGGCGGTGTGTCGGTATAAGGCCAAGCTTCAATTGGGTAAGATGCCAAAGAGTCCCCTTGGGCATTCTTCAGATCAATCGTTAAGGATCCTCCATTCTGGGATTGTGGATCAAAAGGAACTGCTCCTGGCAACTTTAGAAAAGGTTCCATCGTAGCGTTTTTCGTGACTAGATCGATATTCCCAACTACGACTAGAGTCTCACCAGTGCCAAGTTCAGGAGCGCCAAAGGCAGGAATACTCGTAGATTTCGGAATTGGCGTATCTCCCTCCCAATTCAAGTTGTTAAGAATCTGGCGATAGGTATAGTCTGATATCCACAGGTTACACCTGTAAGTCATCATGTCTGTCCAGGTATTACCAGGATATGTTCGTTGGAAGAAAGTATCAAATCCAACGTACTTTCGATCTGGGCCGCTAATTAACCCGTCAGGATATGGATAGGCACCGTCAGTGCCGTCAATCAATGAATCATCCCTCGCACATCTTCCATCTGAAGTATCGGCGAATGGTGGATGCCCTCGTCCATACAAATGTCCGAGCTCATGGCCTCCATACCAGTCCGCAAAACTCCCGTCAAAATCCCAGCCAAATGTTTTGCTACCCGCAGGGCCCGATGCAACCCATACCCAATTATCCCTGAAAAATTCCCCAAAAGAGCCTCCAGAGGTTGGAAGCCCGCCCACTGGACTAACTGCGCATCCTTTCATCCATGAAGTACCGTATTCGGCATCTGATACGAGCCCATAATAGCGGACCCTTGTGAAAAATCCTGTCCCGGAGTTCTTTGAATCAAGGATAGCCTTCATCGCAAGCCTCGAGCCTACATCGCGACAGTCTGGAGGGAAGTTAAACGTAGTTGATAGCGACCCGCGAGAATACTTATCTTCGATGGGATAGGGACTCGGGAATGTACGCCAAAGCCACGAATATAATTGTACAAAATCTACGTCCCGTACGTTTCGGACCGGTGAGGCGTCCCTTTTGTATGGGATATTGAGCAGCTCAATTCTTACTGGCTGGGATTTTTCAAGCGTATAGGTGTGAGCCGCGACATAAGCGCTTGAAAACTCGCAACCGCCAGTGCATGGATATCTCTTGCCATCGACAACTGGGAAAAATAATATTTTCAGAGGGCCTTTGCCCACTGCCGGCCCGACAATCAAGAAATTAAGGCTGCCATCAGTTCTTGATCGGTCTATGGAGGGTCCTCCTGGAACAGTAATGGTATTCATAGATCGCAAATGGAAGGAGGAATCAGTTGACAGATCAGTGACTAAAAGCTCGCCTCTTACGCGGTTAATATAAGGACTGTAACCTTGATAGGTAGCATGATGTAACCAGACACGGACGACGGTTGTCCTATCTTGTATCAAAGGTACAGAATTTTCGTCGTCTTGGATCGCCTGCGTAACTTCTATCCTGTCCAATCCAAAAACCGTATCGGGCCCTGCTTCATGAAAGTCATCTGATCCATTTGCGACGTCAAATACTAGATTTGTTGGAAAGAATAAGATGAGAATAAGAGCAATAAGACATATAAGATTTCTAGACAAATAAAGCTCCTTATATTTATCAAATGATTTCTTTGAGACTATTGTTGGCTTGCCAGATTTATCTTGTCTTAATATAACAAGAGTGTAGACTGCTTGTACTAATTAAACTCTCATGGTAAATACAAAATAACATTATTATCTAAAAATTGATTTTTTGAATATAGTATAAAGCGGTGCACTAATTTTTATTTGTTGATCACATTCAGGTGGCAGGCCTGGACAAACCTCCAATGAACGGAACCGATATTTTGCAGATCACAAGCGTAGATCTAACAACTAGTATTGGTGACGATACTGCTGTTAGGTTTTTTCTGTTGTCATCGAAAGCAAGTTGTTGTGTTGTTGTTGTTGCCACTACCATCGTCTTCATCTTCAAATAATGTTCTTATAATGTATTATAATCAGTCATCATACATTACATCACGCTATAAAATATCCAAAACAGAATAAATTTCTGTTAGTAATCTTACATATGTCTATTCATGATACCCTCCCAAGAATAATAAGCGATCACCAATACTCAATTATTGTATGATAGTAAAAACATCCCCCGGGGTGTTATAATATTATTTATTCAAGCCGTCAAGTAATAAGAATTTTTTTCTAGCATTCTTGTGTCTTAGTCATTTCATAATTCTTATCCTAATAGCTGACATATCTTTTCAGCTAAATAAAGGCGGCAAAATGATAATAATGTAATCTAATGATAGTTATAAGCAGGCTGACACTTTTGTGAAAGACAGGGAGTATTATTGTTAAATGTCTTTGCCACCACTTTATTTTAATATTCCATAATTCATCATTACATAGGAGGTAGTTCTTAGTGATGATAGTATCACTACAGCTAGGAGAATGAAAATGGAATTAGCGAAAACGACTACGCGATTATTATCTAATGTAGATAGAGAAATACTGAAAGCTATTCTTAGTCCTAATGGCAAGCACTCTTCTTCTACACTTTTATCAAGGAAACTTGGAGTTCCACAAACTACTATTCAGAGAAGACGCAGCCGATTAGAAAAGGAATTTCTTGAATTATCATATTCATTGAACCTTGAAAGTTTGGCTGGCGTCGAGTGGATTTGTTAATCTACACACGAAATGGAAAGACAGATTCTGTAGCAAAACAGTTGTTAGAAAATGAGGAGGTGACTTATGTTGGCAAAAGTATTGGAGAACATACAATTGACTTGAGAGTAGAGATAATAGTAAAAGATAATGCAGAGTTGCTAGACATACTTGAAAAAGTAAAGGCTATGGAAGGTGTACAAGATACAGTTTGGAGTGAAATTGTTTCGGTAGTAGGAAAGAAGAGATCCGTACCTAGCCGGGTTATTGACAGTCTGTAAATGCATAAAATCAGTATTTGCAAAAAATCTTGTCCTATTTGGTAATATTTGATCAGGCACGACTTTTAACCAATTTTTGGTAACGTATTGGGTAATTTTACCCAAATTTCCTATTAAATGGACACATTTCTTTTATTGTTCGTTCCATCACCAAAAGTGGATACTAATTTGAGACCTTACTCGACTAAAGCGGTTTTGTATGACTACTACTGGAATCTATTATTATCATACACAATAAAAGAAAGAGGGGCGAGCTAGCACACAATGAGTAGAATTAAGGAACAGGCTATGCTAATCGAGACCAATCTGTTTGGCCCGCTCAAACAAGCTGGCATGTATCAGGGATTCGACAAGACGGTTCATATAAACGGGAAAAACATCGGACCAAATACCACGAAATATTCGGATTCTTGTACAACAACGATATTCATGATGTATTTGCGGTTGGGAGTCGACTGGCAGGCGAATTAGTTTGGAACTCCAAGGACGGAACCTTTCCAGTAGGATGCATGGCAAGGATGTCGCTCTATTACAAGAAAGACTGGTGCAATTAAATTATGTTATTCCTGATGATGAGAGAATAAAAGAATTTTTTGGAAAAGCTACACGCTCTGCTGTTACCAAATTTCAGTCTGAATATAATCTGAATCCCAATGGTATTGTAGACAAATCCACCTCCAGGGCCATAGATAAGTTTTTGTCCAAAAATGTCTCTAGTTCTTACGATTCAAGACCTGCCGTATCGCCAGCTCAAACTAAATTGGATAAACAAGATGATGTCCCTTCTACTCCACCCATTAAAGATCATCCAATAACTGAAAGAATGTCTGTTGCACTGCTTAAGCCAAATGTACTTTTTGGAACTCTCTTAAAATTGAATGGATTGGACAGAAATCAAAAAGCCTTCATATCTGCAAGATTGAATGAATCTCTGCAATACGAAATTCTCAAGAGGATCGGAAAAGTCAGCGACTCAATGAATGCTAAGCTCAAGCCTATTTTAGAGATACAGGATTATCATGAAATTAAGAACTTAGAACTTTCTCGCGTTGTTCTCTCTATCTTGTCAACCCTCAAAGCGAAGAATACACAATTAGCAAATGAGATATCTGAGATTGAGCAACATTTGGCTAGTGCTCCGTCAGAAACAATTGCAGATTTGCTACATCTAAATACATCTTTAGAAAACAATCCGATCTTCTATTCTGAAATTCAAAAAGCTAAAACTCTTCAATATTCTAAACTCTCAAACCTGACTGTCAACGCTACGAAGCGATTGATTCAGAAGGACATAGACTTGGATTATGCAAACTCGAAAGTATTTGCCAATTTAGTCAAAGAAGGTATTTGCAATAACAAAGAAATGGAGAATTTACGCCTAACAGTTGATTTAGCAAAATTGACAGGACACAATATTTCACTCATCAAAGCTTTGCGAACTGAAGAACTACGATCAGTTGCAGACCTCGTGACATGGCAGAAAGCAGACTGGCATAGACTAATTACTGAAGAGAAAATCCCTTTACCACCCGAAGAAACTAGCGAGACCTATGCGGAAGCCATTGTAATTAATATTGAAAGAACCTATCCGTCACAGGTTTTATTGAGTCGCCTCAACGATATACCTCAAATCGATACGATATGGAACTCAATTGATATACTGAGCAGCAGCCTTCTTGAAAATAACGATAAATTAATTGATAATGAGAATGATTTGGAGATCAATTGGAGAGGAATTGGTGCAGAAAATAGAGAACGCATGCAAAATTATCTCCAAGAAATATCAGCCTTTGCCAATACTTACCGGCATCTAGGCGTAGCAGAGCTCATCAATGATAAAGAATTAAGTGCGGCTGAGAAGGAAGATAAGATTTCCAAACGACTGCATTCCCTTCACACATTCTATAAAAATAATCCAAGCTTTGATCTACGTTTCGCCAACTTCTTTGAGACTGAGGAAGAGAAATTCGTTTGGAAAGAGATCGTTTCTGCAGATAGACCTCTTGTAAGAAGGCAATTAATGGAATACGGGAGAGCTCTTCATTTAACTGGAGATGTCACTAATAGTCTAATACTTCTGGGGCAAGGATATGGCTCTTCCGTTGCTATTGCGGATAAAACAGAAGAGGAATTCATTAGGACGAGCGGGTTGGATGCAGAAGACGCACATATGGTCTACGATCAAGCTATGGATTCCAATACATATATAGCTCATTCTATTGAGGCGATTCGTGATGTGGTACGGGGCCAATTTAAGGATATACACACTGGAAACTTGGACCCTAAACTCATCAATGGTCTTCAGAAGATACATGGATTCGACAGTTTTTTTGGCAACCAAGATTACTGTGAATGTGAAGAGTGCAAGTCCATACTCAGTCCATCCGCATATTTTGTTGATCTGATGCGCTTTATTGAAGAAAATGTCTCTAATACCTTCTTTCTGAAGGAATCATCTCATCATCCTCTTTATCTGAAGAACCGTAGGCCTGATTTATGGACTCTCCCTCTCACATGTGAGAATACAAGCACGCTCGTTCCGTATCTGACCATTGTCAATGAGGTTTTAGAGAGTTATCTGTCAAGGGAGGTGGTATCAGGCGATATCTTTAAGGAGCTAAGCAAAAGCTCCTTGGATATTTCATTTGCATTTCCATTCAACCTTCCGCTCGAAGAATTGAGAATCTACCTGAGTCATTTTGGGCTTGATTTAAGCGAGATATATGATATACTAAAACAGCCAGAAGAGAAAATTATGAGGGCCAAGATAAACATGTCCCAAGAGGAATTAACCATCATCTCTCAGGATGATCCTGCCTCAGCTGTCTTTCGGTTTGGCAACAGGCCTTCATTGGATAACTTTCCAGTGCAAGATTTCATTCGACTCGCGGGCTTAACTCGAGAAGAGTTAACGGAGCTATTAGCTACCCAATACAATCCTGACATTTCTAAAAAAATTAGTGTAGGTAAAGAACTAACTCCAGATGAGCTTCAGAACTTCCCAGAAATATTACGATCTCTTACCCCTGAGCTGCTTGATTATATTCACCGGTTTATCCGACTTTGGAGAAAGACTCCCTGGAAGATATCTGAGTTAGATCTAGTTCTTGTTGAATTGAAAAAAGCACGCCTCATCAAGACTGAACTAAAGGACCCTGCAGCAATCTTATACGTTGCTCAATTAATTGATATTCAAAAAAAGCTTGACCTGGCTGTCGAAGAGCTTTACCCTATGTTTCATTCTTTTCCTGAGTGGGAGAATTTCCCACAGCCACACGACAAACTAGAAGAGCGGAATCTGTTTGAAGAGCTCTTTGATATTAGGACACTGTTCGAAAAGGAGGATCCGATCACCCACAAATTTAAGTTTCACCGTTTTGTCTTCCCTAGCGATTCTGAATCGTCAAAAGGTTCTGATCCTCTCACGCCAGCAGTTCTCGGAGGCTTGGGAATTTCTGAAACTGAGTTACTAATGCTTTTTGATTTACTGCAAAGTCAAATAAAATTCCTACCCGCCGGCTATTATGATATTGGTTTAAGCGAAATTTCTTTGCTCTACCGCCATGCCCGACTGTCTAAGGCACTGGGATTAAAAATTGAAGATTTCATCCAAATATTACGATTCAATTCTAAATTCGCGGAAAACTATGACATAAGATCCTTGGATCAAATAAATGAGGTTTACAACCTGACAGGGTACCTCAAAAGCTCTCTATTCAGCATATCTGAGATTCGGTTCATTCTTAAAGATGAAGAAAGCAACTCTGTAAAACATGCTATAAAAAAAGATGCTCTAATTTCAATAGTTAAAAATATTCAACAGTCTAAGGAAATCAAAGATGCACCATCTGCCCTTCATGTCCACCTTTCAAAATTACTTAATGTGACGTCAGGGCAGTTAAGTAACATGTTGCGTTGGGTACTCACCGATATCCGAGGCGAGGGAATCAAGAAAGCCTTGGAAGCAACCTTTGACCGTGGAATCTTAGTTAACGATTCGCAATTAGATGCTCTTGTAGCTTTAGTAAAAGAATTAGAACGAGTATTACTTTTGTTCTCCAAGCTTGAATTCAAACCAGATACTATCAGTTACCTTACTGCAAATCCGAGAATCGTGGGAATTGCCAACCTAAAACAGCTGACTCTCGATAATTTAAAGTCGCTTGAGAGTTATCACAAACTGATAACTCTAAATGAAGAAGCCGAGCAGCAACCCATACAAACCATCTTAAATGATTTTGACATTACCAAACCATTTGCTAACAAGATAATTTCAATCGCCGACTTTTGGAAACAGGATCAAGGCCTCATAAGATCACTTATCCAATCATTGAACTTTGTGCATAGAGAGCCTGCTCCTGGTGGTGGAGGATCTGCGGACAAGACTAACGCCGTTGAAGCCGTCGAATATTTACTGAAATGTCTTGATGTTTGTCTTACGCTAGGCATAAATGGATTTTCATTACAAAAACTTGCTGCTGACGACAATTATAAAAATTTATTTTTCGCAAGAGATGTTGTGGTAGGAGCCTTCAGGTCAAAATACCCTGAGGAAAAGATTCGCATAGAGAGGCTGGAGCCTTATCAGGACAAAATAAATGTCATTAAACGTGATGTGCTCTGTGATTATATTATTGCTCGCAAAGAAGAACTGAGGTTCAAAGACATGCATGATATCTATGCCTTCTTCTTGCTCGATGTTGAGATGGGAGGCTGCTCCCGGATTTCCCGTTTGGTATGCGCCATATCGAGCTTGCAGTTATATGTGCATCGCTGCTTGTTTAATCTTGAACAAACGGATCCCAATCTTTTTGTGCTTCGTCCGGGCTTGAAAAAAATTGATGTCGATCCAAAAAATATCCCAACAGTACAATGGACCTGGCGAAAAAATTACAGAGTATGGGAGGCAAACCGCAAGGTCTATTTGTTCTGTGAGAATTACTGTAGAGCCGATCTGCGAGATAACAAAACACCTCTATTTAAAGCACTAGAAGATGAATTACTTCAAAAAAAGATCACGAAAGAGTCTGTGGAGGAAGCATATAAGAAATATCTTTCACAATTTGCAGAGCTTGCTCGTCTTATAATAATTGGAAGCTATTATGATGAGGCTTCACGTTCATATTATTTGGTTGGTTGCAGCCAGCGAGACCCTAAGCAATATTATTATCGAATATGGGCATTTAAGAAAAAACTCTGGACCCCTTGGGAAAAAATAGAATTAGGGATATCTTCCAACAGAGTTGCGCCAATCATTTACCGAGGAACATTATACATTTTCTGGACTGAGAGAAAAAGCAGTTCTAGCACCACTACTAATGTTGGAAGTACTGGTTCGACAACAGTATATAAATATACCAAGGATTTAGCCTATTCATTTCTGAACGAACAAGGAAAGTGGCATCCTGTACAAAAAACAGAATTGCTTGTTACTAGTTCAGAAGACCATGAATGGACTCCTAGCATTGCAACTAATACAGACATTGTTATCCCTATTGTTATAGAAAAGGAAAAGAATAAAGAAGTCTGGATCTATGTCTATGATGCTCTTTTTGGAACCGATACGATTGGGTTCAAAATGGATTTCTTTAGAAACAAAGCGGACCAATATGCTGCAAAATTAGACACTATCCCTGCCAACACTGCCCTACTAAAACTTCATTGGCCTGAAGTATTTAATATTGTTCCAGGGTATAAATTTAGATTAACATCATGGAGAAATCCAATAGATAGTTCCCAAGCTGAAATGGAAGTCCAATTATGGGACAGTACTGCGGACGGTAACCCCCCTACTGCCAGACCAGTCACCGAATGGTCTTTTGTTAGCTGGTATCATCCTGATTTACATCAAGTAGGTTATGGATTTGGAGATTACATTCTAAAATTCGGTGACCAGCAATACCTGATAAAAAGAATCAAAACGCCCTCGGGGTATAGTACCGGCCATACAAGGAAAACTTACAGGGTGAGTACATCCCTAGGTGATATCTTGGGAGATGCTCTATTTTCCAAAGGATTGGAATCCTTTCTTTCTTTTGAGACTCAGCTTCAAAATAAAGAGCTGGCCACAGGAATTGCATTTACAAACGAGATGCAACTACTCGGACCTTTTGATAATCCTGATCATATTGATTTCTCTGGAGCCTTTGGCGAATATTACCGTGAGATATTTTTCCATATACCCCATTTAATCGCATCCTCATGCAATGCCAATGGAAAGTTCAAGGAGGCTGAATGGTGGTATCAACGCATCTTTGATCCTACAGCTCCTGAATCTCCTGATGAGAAAAACCCTAATGAACGTAATTGGCGATACATTGAGTTTCGAAATCAAACTGTTGAGAAAATGAAAGATATCCTTACGAATACAGCAGCTATAGAACAATACAGGGAAAATCCCTTCAACCCTCATGCTATTGCCCGCTTAAGGCTAGGTGCTTACCAAAAAGCAATCATTATGGAAGTTATCAACAACTACCTTGATTGGGGCGACCATCTATTTGCTCAAGATACAATCGAGTCCATCAACGAAGCCGAGATGCTCTACGTTATGGCATCCGACATTTTAGGAGCAAGACCTGTCAAACTTGGAAAGTGCAAAACCTATGAAGATGTAACGTATCATGACATTAAAACCAAAGGCAAGAAAGGAGGCTCAGAATTCCTAATTCTTCTGGAGAGCTGGAACAACACAAATGCAATGATGAAAGAGATAGATGAAAACCGAATTGCACAAGAACAGATGCTTCTGGAGGCATCCAATACAGAGACTTCCCTGGAGTCTGGGGTAGTAGTAGGAGAAAGAGATAGTGCAAGCGCTGCTGCTGATGATAATGACGACTTGCTTGCTTCATCGCTTGAATTTGAGCCCTCATACAATATTGAATCCTATAATGAAGTTTTAGCTGAAAAAAACAAATCCAAAGCCGACAATCAAGCAGTACGGCGAGAAGGCAGCTCTCCGGCAGACTCGGTAGTAAAACAAATTGTAATGGGTTTTTGTGTGCCTCCAAACTATGATTTGCTCAAGTACTGGGATAGAGTAGAAGATCGACTTTTCAAAATTCGCAATTGCATGAACATCAGCGGAAGAAGACGCCAACTGGCGTTATTCCAGCCACCTATCGATCCTTTGCTCCTAGTCCGAGCGCGGGCCGCTGGTTTGAGTCTAGAGGAAATTACAGAATTATTGGCTTCTCCATTACCGCCCTACCGCTTCACTTACATGTTACAGAAGGCAAGACAATTTACCCAAGGAGCGCTACACAACTTTGGCTCTTCACTATTAAGTGCTTTAGAGAAAAAAGATGTGGAAGAGCTTACGCGATTGCGAGCGTTGCATGAGAAGAATATTCTCCGAATGACCACAGAAATCAAGAAACAACAGTTGACGGAAGCCCAGTATCAACTCCAAGCCATAGATGAAGCCAAGAAGAATGTCGAGAATAGGAAGAACTATTATCAACTTTTGATTACAAACGGTCCAAGTAAATGGGAAGGTTTACAACGGGATTCAACTCATGCTGCATCGTTTATTCGAGGCACAGCGGCTACATACTGGCTGGTACGATCGATAATTGCATTAATGCCTCAGGTAGGCAGTCCTTTTTCTCTGAATTATGGTGGGGTTCAGTTAAAAGAAAAGGCAGGCGCGCTTGCTTATGGCGCTGAGAATGCCGCTAAATTAGCTGAAGTGATGGCTACTTCCGCGGGCTTGGAAGCTACTTTTGAGAGGCGCGACCAAGAATGGGCCCAGCAACTAAAACTTGCAACACAGGAGGTGAAGGAAGTGGATAAACGACGGTCAGCTGCCGAAATACGCGTATCGATATCCGAGAAAGATTTGGAAATACATAGACAGAATATTGAGAACTACGACGAACTAAATGAGTTCTATAAGAACAAGTTTACTAATCTTGGGCTCTATAATTACCTCTCAACCACTCTCAATCGTTTGTACAGGCAATCATATATGATTGCATATGATTTGGCATTGATGGCTGAACAGGCCTACAAGTTTGAACGTGAATTTAAAGTTGGACGAGATGAAAGTGTAAGATTCATCTCAAACGATAATTGGCAATTCGACAAGGCAGGATTGCTTGCCGGAGAGCGTCTTCTCCTTCAACTTGATCAGATGGAAAAAGCTTATCTGGAAAAGGATAAACGCGATTATGAAATTACCCAGTCGTTTTCTCTGGCTTTGGTGAATGCAATGGCTTTAGTGGATCTTAGGCAGAAGGGGAAGTGTACTTTCGAGATCCCAGAAGTAATGTTTGATTTGTTCTACCCCGGTCAATATAATAGGATAATAAAGTCCGTGCGGATTACAATCCCCTGTGTAACCGGACCATATAGTAATGTTAGCGCAAAACTTACGTTTGAGAGAAGCCAAATTAGGAGAGAAGCTAGTCTCGACTCGAAACCCCCGGTATTGGAAGACGGATATACGTGGCTAACATCCCCCCTTAATGGCAGAACCTCTATTGCCACCAGTAATGCCCAGAGTGATAGTGGCATGTTTGAGCTCAACTTCCGAGACGAGCGATACCTTCCATTTGAAGGTGCCGGAGCAGTTAACAGTAGGTGGAATCTTGAATTACCTTCAAAGATACGTTCCTTTGATTACGATACCATTTCTGACATTATTTTGCATATTAGCTATACTGCTAACGACGGCGATGATGGATTCAAAGACAAAATTGAAGACCAGATTTTTAAGAACCTTACTTCATTAGCTAAAGACGGCCTGTTCAAGCTCATAAGCCTAAAACATGACTTTCCCACTCACTTTCATCAATTGTTAAATCCTGCAGGAGAGACTCGAACTACGAAGTTTGAGATAAAGAAGAATCATTTTCCGTATTTCTTAAATGACAAGAAAATTAACTTGTCTTCTTCGGTTAAGGTTAAGGTTTTTCTCAAGTCGAGAGATAAGAATCCTCGTGATACTTCTAAACCAAAAATTAAAATCAATGGTGTGGAGACTCCCAAATGGAAAGTCTTCTCAGACGATATGTGGGAGGCGGAAGTTTCCATCTCCGGAGGAGATCCTATTAAGGAATGGACTGTGGATGCAGGCGTTGATGGTCTTGACAAGGAAGTAGTGGATGATCTCTTCATACTGTTGAAGTATACCGCTGCGTCCAATAGATAACAGGCTAATAAGGGATTTGGCTATTGACATGACTCAATATCAGAAAAGGACCGCAAACATGGAGGATTCTCTTCCTAGTAATCACTCTAGCTTGGGTCAGACACAGCCGACTCCCAATACTACTTCCCCTGCAGTTAATAACAATAACAACAACAAAACCGGCAACAACAATTCTAATAATCAATCCGCACTGCCTTCTTTATCACTTCCAAAGGGTGGCGGTGCAATACGAGGTCTAGGAGAAAAATATGCCGTTAACCCCGTCACTGGCACAGGCTCTCTTAGTATTCCAATCTATGCAAGCCGTGGGCGTTCGGGATTTGGCCCGCAGCTTTCGCTTAACTATGACTCTGGAGCAGGCAATGGGCCATTTGGGTTTGGATGGAACGTCACTATTCCTTCGATCACCCGTAAGACAGACAAGGGCTTGCCAAAATATGAAGACGCAAATGAATCTGATACCTTCATTTTGTCTGGTGCTGAAGACCTTGTACCTGTACTAGTTGAGGTTGACGGAGAATGGCAGCGGCCCAAGCCAGTTACTTGCAATGTAAATGATATTGATTATAGTATTACACTGTACAAACCTCGAATTGAGGGACTCTTTGCCCGTATAGAGCACTGGACGAATCTCAAATCTGGTGAATCCTACTGGCGATCCCTGTCAATGGATAATGTTATCACGCTATATGGCAAAACTTCCGAAAGCCGCGTAGTGGATCCTGCCAATCCATCACATATCTTTAGCTGGCTAATCTGTGAAAGCTTTGATGACAAAGGAAATGCTGTACTCTACAAATACAAACCTGAAAATTCTCAAAGCATAGACGTTTCAGTTGTCCAGGAGCGAAACCGTACTGACAAGAGTCGTAGCGCTAATCGATATCTAAAGAGAATCAAGTATGGGAATAAGAAGCCACATCGACCAACTGACGATTTGGCTGCCCTCGACGATAAAGATTGGATGTTTGAATTAATATTTGACTATGGGGAACACTACTTGGAAGATGACCATGGCAGACCTACTTTTGTATCTGTCAAAGATGATAAGCGAGAATGGAATGCGCGCCAAGATCCATTTTCAAGCTTCAGAGCAGGCTTTGAAATTCGTACCTATCGTTTGTGCCAGCGCGTCTTGATGTTTCACCATTTCCAAGAAGAGCTTGGAGTCGCAGATTACCTTGTTCGTTCGACAGAGCTTGTCTACAATCCAAGCCCTATTGCTTCGTTTGTTACTAGCATAACTCAATCAGGCTATCTTAGGCAATCAGATGGAAATTACCTCAAAAAATCACTTCCCCCGATTGAGTTTGGATACAGCCAGGCTACAGTTGACGACAAAATAAAGCAGGTGGATCGCGATAGCCTTGAGAACCTTCCATCTGGCATAGACGGAGTGCGCTATCAATGGATAGATCTCGACGGAGAGGGGCTTTCAGGTATTCTTGCAGAGGATCAGCAGGGTGGTGCTTGGTACTACAAGCGCAACCTGAGCAGCCTGCCTGTTGTCGGAGATGATGGAAGCCCTGCAGTTGTTGCACGCTTTGCCCCAATGGAACGGGTACAAACTACACCATCCCTTGCCGATCGGAGCGAGGGCAGGCAGCAGCATCAGCTATTGGATCTTACAGGTGATGGCAAACTTGATTTTGTAAAGTTTGATAGTATTTTGCCTGGCTACTTTGAACGCACCTCCGACGATACATGGGAACCGTTTATCCCGTTTGCCTCTCTTCCAAATGTTAACTGGAATGACCCTAACCTTCGGTTTATTGACTTAACAGGTGATGGATATGCTGATATTCTGATTACAGAGGATAACGCATTCACCTGGTATCACTCAGTTGCCAAAGCAGGGTTTGAAGAGGCCAAGAAAGTACATCAAGCGCTGGATGAAGAAAAAGGACCAAGGCTGGTCTTTGCCGATAGTTCTGAATCTGTTTTTCTAGCTGATATGTCTGGCGACGGGCTAACAGATCTAGTACGCATCAGGAACGGTGAAGTCTGCTATTGGCCCAACCTAGGCTATGGGCGTTTTGGAACCAAAGTAACTATGGATAATGCTCCTTGGTTTGATAATATAGATCTTTTTGATCAGAGGCGCATAAGGCTTGCTGACATAGATGGCTCTGGAGTGACAGATATCCTCTATTTGGGACATGAGGGTGGTGTGCATCTATATTTCAATCACTCTGGCAATAGCTGGAGCAAAGCTCAAACTCTATCGCAGTTTCCGGCAGTTGACAATTTATCCAATGTAATGGTGGTAGATTTACTTGGTAATGGTACTGCCTGCCTTGTATGGTCATCACCTTTGCCAAGTAACGAGTTCAATAATAGTAATTCTATGCGTTACATCAGTCTGATGGGCGAGCAAAAACCCTACCTTTTAGTCTCGATAAAGAATAACTTGGGAGCTGAGACTAAATTGCAGTATGCCCCATCAACTAAATTCTACCTGGCTGACAAATATGCAGGAAAGCCTTGGATTACAAGATTACCATTTCCTGTACATGTGGTAGAGCGCGTTGAGACCTATGACTGGATAAGCCGCAACCGTCTTGTCTCTCTCTACGCATACCATCATGGTTATTTTGATGGTACCGAGCGGGAGTTCCGAGGCTTCGGTATGGTCGAACAATGGGATACTGAAGCATTCGAAGATTATGTAGTGGGCGTAAAACACCTTGATGGTGGACAGGAGTTAGCTCCTGAACTTTATCAACCGCCAGTTATTACTCGTACCTGGTTTCATACCGGAGCATTTCTTGATCTGGATAGAATTCAGCATCAATTACTAGACGAGTATTACAAAAAGGAACAGCATATTCCTGATCAGGTATTGCCGACTGGTCTGGATGCTCATGAACTCCGCGAAGCCCTTAGATCACTGAAAGGGTTGCAGTTACGCAAGGAAGTTTACAGCTTCGATGGATCATCTAAAGAGCTGGACCCGTACAGCGTCACTGAGAACAACTATGAAATAAGACTGGTTCAGCCATATGGAGAAAACAAACATGCTGTCTTTTTCCCGATTGGCTGCGAGTCTGTATCCTTTAATTACGAGCGCAATCCCTCTGACCCTCGTATTTCTCACAGCCTAAATCTGGAGGTAGATGAGTATGGAAATGCCGTCAAGTCTTGCTCAATTGTATACGGCCGCAAGATTACAGCTCCTTCATTGCCTGCTGAAGTAACACAAGATCAGCAGATGATACATATTGCATATAGTGAGACTGATTATACTGCGGATATAAATCAACAGATCTCCAAAGTGACAACCGCGTATCGGTTGCGTGCGCCGTACGGTTCGAGGAGCTACGAGATAACTGGCATTGTAGCTGCTTCGTCACTGTTTCGATTAGCAGAAATTCGGGATCAGATCGCAGCAATTACTTCTGATATTTCCTACGAAACAGTCGCCGATGGAGTAACGCCACAAAAGCGAATGCTGTCGTATGTCCAAACGTTGTTTTTAGATAATAACCTAAATCCTCTGCCTTTAGGCCAATGGGACACACTTGGCCTACGACATGAAAGCTATCGGTTGGCCTTTACTCCTAGTGTTGTCTCTGCTTATTACACCGGAAAGGTAACTGATGCTGACTTTAGCCAAGCTGGTTATGTTCATTTCCATGGCGATGCTAACAACTGGTGGATACCATCGGGTACAGCGATCTATCCTGCTAAAGCTGGAGACCATTTTTACATTCCAATTGGCATAAAAGACCAGCTAGGGATGGAAATGATCGCCGCGTTCGATAACTATGACCTACTAATTGAGCGAGTTAGAGTCAAACAGGCCACCTGGAATGAAGTCAATGCTACCAATGACTATCGTGTCCTTGGACCAGTAATGATAACAGATCCAAACAAGAATCGTTCGATGGTTGAGGTGGATGCATTGGGTATGGTCGTCAAGTCCGTCGTCATGGGTAAGGATGGAGCAGGAGAGGGTGATACTTTGACAGACCCAACAACGAAGATGGAATATGAACTCTTTAACTGGATGAACAACAACAAACCAAATTTTGTCCACATATTTGCTCGTGAACAACATGGAGCAAGCAATCCTCGTTGGCAAGAAAGTTATGTATATTCTAATGGTAGTGGTAGTGTGGCTATGGTGAAAGCGCAGGCTCATTCGGGGAAAGCACTTCAGGCTAATCCTGATGGCACAGTGACAGAAGTAGATGCCAACCCGCGATGGGTTGGCAATGGACGCACTATCCTAAACAACAAAGGAAATTCCGTTAAACAGTACGAGCCATATTTCAGCACTACTCATGAGTATGAGGACGAAAAGGTACTTCGCGAAATTGGTGTTACACCAATATTCTATTATGACCCAAGCGGGCGCAATATCCTTACACTCTTTCCAAATGGCACTTTTGCCAAGATAGAATTTGATCCCTGGATGCAAAAGTTATTTGATGCGAATGATACTGTCAGAGAGAGCAGGTGGTATACTGACAAGGGAGGGCCAGACCCAACAACTCAACCTGAGCCGTTAAACGACCCGGGACGCCGCGCCGCCTGGTTGACAGCTAAACATGCCAATACTCCAAGCATAGTGCATTTTGATAGTTTGGGCCGATCTATTTACTCCATCTCCGACTATGGCGGCGGCAAAATAGTAGGAGTACGCTCAGAAAGTGACTTGACAGAGCGGTTCTATAAATTATACGATCAGAATCAGCGTGAAGTTGCTAGTGGATTTGCGGGTATGGCTGACACTCCTGTTTTCCTCAAAAGTGCAGAGAAAGGTAGCCACTGGTTCTTCCATGATGTCTTGGGAGCTTTTGTAAAGAGTTGGGATGAGCATGGACGTGAACTCAGCGTTGAATATGACACTCTCCATCGTCCTGTTAGTACATTTGTGAAGGAGTCAGAACAGGCCAAAATCTTATTCTGCTACGTAGTATATGGTGACCGTAATCCTGATGCTCAGAAGCTGAACCTCCTGGGTGTGGACCACCAGATTTTTGACCAAGCCGGAATGGTACGAGTAACAAAATTAGATTTTAAAGGAAATCCAACTAATATCGAACGAGTTTTGGGAAAGGATTACAAGAAAATCCTTGACTGGAGTATATTATCCAGACAACCCAATTACGCTAAAATTCAGAATGTAGCAAATCCGGTATTGGAGATGAGCGAGGTCTTCACTGTCAATTCCACTTATGATGCCTTAAACCGTCCGATGCGAGTGACGCTGCCAGACGGCACGGTAATGGTGCCCACATATAATGAAGCCAACTTCTTGTCTTCGCTGAAAGTGCAAATTCGCGGGCAGGGAGCATTGATTGATTTTCTAAAAGACCAAGAGTACGATGCGAAGGGGCAGCGCCAGTTTGCACATTATGGCAATGAGATTATTACCCGCTACTTTTACGATCGCGATACTTTTCGGCTGATTAACCTGCTGACGTACAGATCAGGAGATAATCCTAATACAGATGGATTGCAAGACTTGGACTTCACTTATGATCCTGTTGGCAACATTACCTCCATCAGTGATGATGCTCAGCAGACGCATTACTACAATAATACAGTAGTGAAGCCCACGAGTCTATTTGAGTATGATGCACTATATCAAATGATTATGGCAACTGGTAGAGAGCATGCCGGATTAGCTAACAACACAATTCGCAACTATAATGATCTTGGAATTGTAAGGCAGTTGCCGCACGACAATGACATTTCAGCAGTGCGCACCTATAAGGAGGAGTACGATTACGACCTCCTAGGCAATATCAAGCTAGTGCGACATCATTTTAAGAGTCAACGCGGGATCGGGGGCGATGGATGGGTGCGTCATTACCGCTATGCCTACGAGGATGATCCTACTAATTGCACTAACCAGCTAAGATCAACCAGCCTTCCAGGCGATCCGGATCTGGGACCCTATGGCGAAAAATACGATTATGATGCCTATGGTAACATGTTTCGGCTGCCGAGTCTGACAGAGCTGGACTGGGATTTTATGGACCAGCTACGCCAAGTTGATTTGGGAGGTGGCGGCAAGGTTTTCTATACCTATGGTAGGGGCCGTCAACGCATTAGGAAGGTAATAGAGCGGTTAGGTGCAACTCGGATTGAGCGCATTTACCTAGGCCCCGTGGAAATATTTCGACAGAGAAATGGCAGTAGCGCGCCTCACCTGGAGCGTTATACGCTTCACATCTCAGATAACGTTAGCCGCATAGCCCAGATTGATATCAAGACCAAAGACGACAACGATAATGACCCAGAGAATCCGCTAAATGTGCCATTAATCCGCTACCAGTATACCAACCATCTTGGCTCAGCCATGCTGGAGACCAATGAGGATGGCGATGTAATCTCCTATGAGGAATATCACCCATATGGTACTTCTGCTTATCGCTCTGCCAAACCTGGATTTGACCTGAGCCTGAAACGATATCGTTTTAGTGGCAAGGAGAGGGACGAAGAGACTGGATTATATTACTTTGGTGCTCGATACTATGCCTCATGGCTTGGTAGGTGGATTAGTTGCGATCCGCTTGGATTTATAGATGGATTGAATTTGTATCGTTATGCAAGAAACAATCCCTATAATTTCATTGACTCTGTTGGAACCCAAACTATTAAGTTAGAGCCTAAGTTCCCAACAAGCGAGCTGGGAGGTTTCAGGGAATTGAAACTTCCTCCCATACCAGCAAAGCCTGCTCCTCCTGGAAAACCTTCTGGAAAGGGAGCACATAAATCTGCTCCTCCTAAACCTGATCCGTCTGAAAAATCATCTGATCAACGAGGCACTGAAGCTCTTCCGCCACTTCCTCCAGCTCAACCATCTTCAGAGTCTGGTGGAGGTAGTTCAACTGCTGTTCCGTCAACTGAAGGTCCTCCGTATACTCCTAATTTCGACATCTTTCCTGGCCTAGACGAACTTGCAGTATCCCCGAGTCAAGAGAGTATGGGAAAAGGCGGGTTCGGTGACCTATTAACTGGTCCAGGCAGTCGCTTTGAACTTGAAGAATACTACCGTTGGGAACAAGAGGAATTCCTGGAACAGATTTCGCCCATAATAAAAATGGCCCCAGCGGTCGCTTTATCACTAGCGGCTCCTGCAGTCGCAGCCGTTCTTGGTGCGTATGAAACGGGACTTTACACCGTAGAGGCATTCACTGGAGAGAGTTCCGGAATACATATTTCAAATATACTGACCGGTTTTGATGCTGGCAGGCAGATGTCAAGCGACGAATTATTTGATACTAGGGTTAATGCAGCTATGGGATTGGTTGGTATGGGTACGCAGGTCGTCCTTTCACTTTCAGCAAGGCCGAGTCATGTATACGAAATCAGATGGAAAAATGAAGCAGGGGAAACCGGCGTATACAAGTATGGCATGAGCAGTGGAAGAGTGACACTTAAAGGACAATCAGCTCGCGCAAACCGCCAAATTTCGAAGTGGAATAAAGTATTAAAGGGTTCAGGTTATGAACTCTATCATGGAGATATGTGGGGCAGAGGCCACAATGGTATGACAATTAATAGGTTGCAAGCGTTCTGGGCGGAGCAATATAAAGTCTCTGAGCATTTCCAATTACGCGGACTCCCTCCAGTGGGAAATCAGTCGCCCGGGCCTTGGAAAGGCACATCGATCCCAACCCCGCCTTGATTATATGACACGCCTGCGCAGAAGCTATCAAATCAATGCGGGCAGGTGATGGTGTTGATATCAATGAAACATCTTCCACGAACGATAGCAGCAATTCCTCCGCAGATTTTGTTGCGAATAAGGAGCAAAAGAAGAAAAAACTCGAAAAGGAAGAAGCCTAAACCGCGTGAGAAACAGGAGTCAAGATAGCTCACCTGGCCCTTGATCTCTTTTCTGGTTTCTACCACCACAAATTGCATTCTTCTTTGATCTAATTTCTGAGGTAACATGAGTAGATGAGTTGATTGGGATCACAGAATTTAAAGCTGGTGTCGTTGAATCCTTCTAGATCCAAAGATCAAACCCACTTGGGCCCGCCTAATTTATTGGCATGATTATTGCTGATATTAAGTAATCTTTAAAGCTCTAGCGATCGAACCCTCTTACATGCAGGAACCTAATCCCACCGAACCCGCCTTCCAGTTGCATTGTGTCTCAATTCCGAAGGTTTTTCTCTCGAATCCCTCTTAGCCTACTTCGCAAAAACCTTTTTTAGCTCTCTCTCATACTCAAAGATTGGCAAAGAATCCACTTTTTGAAGTGATATCACTTCACGGCCTGACGGGCCTGCTACCGCATTAGTCCTCTATAAAAGATTTTGTACAGGGTTCTGCTGTAGCATTTCCTGTGGATAAGCTCTGAACTATATAAGATATTTCACAGGAGACACAATTATTGAGATAATATTTTCTCTTGATCATACTCCTTCATGATCTTTCAACATCAAAAATGATAATTTCTGCCATGCGGGCTTAATTTTTTATTATGACCGAATGATAGATAGAAATGTCGGCTAAATGGAGAAAAAGTCAGCAAAGACTGGATTTAGGAACTGCATAGATTCTTGATAATTACTCGTCAAACCTCATAAAAATTATGTTAGATTCTAAATATAGATTGCTGAGAAGTCCTTAATATGAGGCATTTTCTTAAAAACGGTATGATACATAACTTATCTCCTGATTGGGGAGACAATTCTACTGCTTTTATTGCGAGGGAGGTTCGTAATGCTTTAGGGGAATTGGGATTTAAGAAACGGTCACATCAATCTTTTGAGATCCATAGAGAGCAGAAATTTGGCGAAAATGTTCGATCTGATGAAACGGAGCGGCCTATTGTAATAAAGGCTAACGACGAGAAAGGATAGTGTAAGAATATGGCTAGCTGGCCGGGGAACCCAGTTGCGAAATTGGGAATTCAATCGGTGAAAACGAGAGGACGATTATTATTATCCAGTATAGATAGAGAAATACTGAAAGCTGTTCTTAGCCCTAATAGCAAACGCTCTTCTTCTACATTTTTATCAAAGAAGCTTGGAGTTCCTCAGACTACTATTCAGAGAAGACGCAGCAGACTAGAAAAGGAATTTCTGGAATTATCATATTCATTGAACCTTGAAAAGTTTGGTTGGCGTCGTGTTGATTTGTTAATTTCCACAGGAAATGGAAAGACAGATTCTGTAGCAAAACAATTGTTAGAAAATGAGGAGGTAACTTATGTTGGCAAAAGTATTGGAGAACATACAATTGACCTAAGAGTAGAGATTATAGTAAAAGATAATGCAGAGTTGTTAGACATACTTGAAAAAGTAAAAGCTATGGAAGGTGTACAAGATACAGTTTGGAGTGAAATTGTTGAGGTAGTAGGAAAGAAGAGGTCCGTGCCTAGCCGGGTTATTGACAGTCTTTAAACAAAACATAAATAAAAAGAAAGAGAGTATTTTTCAAATTATCTTTTGGATATTCAGTAATATTTGCTTATGTACAATCTTTAACCAATTTTTGCTCACATATTGGGTTATCTTACCCCAATTTCTCATTATGTGGACATACGCCTTTTATTGTTGGTTCCATATCCAAAAATTAATACTGATTTGAGATCTTGCCCAACTAACATAACACAAAGCTGTGAAAACGGCCAACAACAATATGAGAAGCTAGCTCTACTTTATTTTGACGAGGGCTTGAGATCAATCCTAATGATACATATAGATTGGAGTTAAAAGTTTCTTGTCTGCTGCTTCTCCCCCGCTCACAATGATTTGGCATGGCACCGATGGAAGCGACGGGTTGGAATCAGGCGTTCATCTAAGATGGCAATTTGACCCAAGATTGGGTTTTCCGCTAGAGGGTTTTTATCTTTATAGGAGATCCAGCTGTTCAAGAACTATTTGCACTGAGTTTGGCGATTTTTTTCCTCCTACTTCTACCAAGAAAGGAGAAGACCTTCCGTATGAATATATTGTTCGGGATGGTGAAAAGGAATACAAGATCATAATATCATCTCCTGACGGGAAGGGAGAGATAACCAGGATTGTGGGTGCCGAGGAGACCGTCTCTTTTTCGTACCTTGGGATTGAGCCACCAATCGAATTTCATTTTCCCAATGGCACATATGCTGTTGAAATCTACATCATCCAAGCACACAACGTTAAAATTATTCCAAAAGCGGATGGTACGGAAATCGACACAAGTAGCTCAATTGCAGACCTTTATGTTCCAAGTGACGATTCATATTCATATTCCATTAGATTTCCTACTTTAAGCAAAAACAGCATTTTGATGCTTGATAAGATCGAGCAAAATGACGTGTCGGTACCTACATATCTTTATGTTCCAAAAATCTGCTTCAGGGTGTGTGACGATTGCGAAAAATCATGGGATGGTCCAATAAATGCAAAGTGCGGTTTTGGTCTTCCTATCAACATACTACATGCACAAAAAGTGCCAGTAGAAGAAGAAAAAACTCATAAAGAAATTAGCGCCGAAAGAAAAATGCTCAGTTCAGTTTCACCAGAAAGAACGCCACATACCTTGAACCCTTCAAAGAATTTGCTAAGAGCAAGTAAAGAGGCAACAAATCCAAGTAAATGTGTCAGGTTCAGTGAGCAAACCGCAGGAAGTACCTTGCCGAACCCTTATGTAAGCGGACAAGCAAGGTTCGAAGCCAAAGGTCAGTCTCGGATCAGAGTAACCAAAGTACTTAACACTAATGGCATTAGCCTGCAAAGTGAATTGGCTGTACGCGTACTACCATCTTCAGAACAAATTGAAGCAAAAATCGTTCACCCTGGTGGAGGCGTAAGAGTCGAAGCGTATAGTGACAACGGTGATCTTGTTGATTCCAAGAGTACAGGTAAACTGACAAAAGATAGCGTTCATCCCATCCTTCTTAGGAAAGAGGGAAGCAAGATCTCAAAAGTCATTTTCAAAGCTCAAAGGGGTCCGGCTTTCTTACTTGAGTTTTGTTACTACAGTGAGCAGAAGGATCCAGAATGGAATATTGCAGCTTGTCGTCTTCCCAAAGATAAGTGGCAACAATTTCAAGGTGAGCCCTTTGAGGATCTGAAAGGGATTCTTGCATTAATGGTGGAAGGTGCAAAAGATGCTCCGATGGGATGGCGAATGATTAACTACAAAAATGAACCATCAATGGTATTAGCATCACCAGAAGTGGCATCAGCAGAAGTAGAAGATGGACAGGAAACTTCTTCTCCTCCGGAACCTCCTCCTGAACCTGAAATTGAGATTTCTCCAATGGATCTGGTCCTGATGTCTTCTATCAATCCCTATATTGCAAGAATTCTTGGTCTTTGTTGGGTCGATACAACAGCCAACGACGGAGAAGTCTATGATTACAAGATCGTAGCAAATTGGCCGAAAGGGACTTTGTGGAACTTGGAAAATATTGTAGATTTCGAGAAGGAAATAGTAGGAAAGAAATTTTTCCATGTGTTTAGACACGAGGACTTCGTGTTCATGGATTCGGGCGATGCAAGATTTGTTGATGACTCTGTTCCATCCACCTTTTCACGAGCAAAGAAAGGTTTGCACAGTCAGTCTTGGGAAAATATAACTCACATTATCAAAATTCACTGCACAAAGCCGGTAAAAGAGCTGCAGCTTTTTATTAAGCATCAAGGGCAGCAGCAATCTGTAACGCTCGAGGCATTCCATAACAATACCCTGGTGGACTCTTCTACACTGCCAAAGCCTGAAGGCGTACTTGCAGTCCACTACCAGCAGAATATTGACTACGTGCAGCTAAAGAGTAAAGATGTAATCATATACAAGATTTGTTGGAATGCTGAGTACATTCCACACGGCCAACAAAGCTTTACATTATGTGGAGTGAAAAAAGGCGTACCGCGACCTCTGGAAACCCCTACGGGATTAAAATTATTCCCACTTCCCGGAATGACTAAGACTAGGGCAGATGGCTCTTTGGAAGATCATCGCTTGGCTGCCGGTCTCATATGGGACATACCCAAGAATGCAGAAGGAAAGTTGTTGGCTGCTAATGCGCCTATTATGTACCATGTCCAGCGCCGTACTCCGTTAGGCGACATAAAATGGCTAACTGAAGATTCGCCTGTCACAGTGGTGGCGGAGAGCTTTGAGAAAG
>Ga0126307_10000242_pt1 | contig 35458 bp, 36 predicted proteins | sample Plot28_FD_89955 | JGI IMG/M metagenome (GOLD analysis project Ga0126307, IMG submission 89955) | Serpentine soil microbial communities from UC McLaughlin Reserve, CA, USA - Plot28 | ecosystem: Environmental > Terrestrial > Soil > Grasslands | place: USA: UC McLaughlin Reserve, Lake County... | reverse complement strand
GCCGGCCCACATCAAGGCCTCGCTGACCGGCCAGGACCTGACCCTGGCGGTGCGCGAAGGCGCCTTCGCGCTGGGCACCTGGCAGGGCATCTACCTCTGCGAGCACCGCGACCACGGCGGCTCGCGACGGCTGGTGGTCACCCTCAACGGCGAGTGAAGGGGGTGCGGGCGCGTGCGATCCGCGCGCGCCCCCGAAAGACGCTCAGCCGCCTGACGTTTCCCGGGAGGGGAACCGCGCCAACCGTCCTCGGCGTGTGCGAACATGTGTTCGTGCGCTGGGACGGGCTGAAGGTCGGTGAGGACGAGGGCAAGGTGCTCCCCGGCTACCGCGACCCGGCCACGGTGCGCACCTTCGACGCGCCGGAGGCGATGGACATCCGCTTCTACGAGGTCCGCGCGAAGTCGGTCCTCAACCGCGTGCCCAAGCAGTCGCAGGTCCCCTTTCGCTGGACGATCAACCCCTACCGCGGCTGCAGCCACGCCTGTACCTACTGCTTCGCCCGCCCCACGCACACCTACCTCGACTTCGGCGCCGGGCGAGACTTCGAGCGCGAGATCGTGGTCAAGGTGAACACGCCGGAGGTGGCGCGGGCCGAGCTGTCGAAGCCGCGCTGGGGGCGCGAGCACGTGGCTATGGGGACCAACACCGACCCCTACCAGTGGGTCGAGGGGCGCTACGAGCTGATGCCCGGCATCTGGGAGGCGATGCGCGACACGGGCACGCCGGCCTCGATCCTCACCAAGTCACCGCTGCTGCTGCGCGACCTCGAGCTGATGAAGCAGGTGGGAGAGCGCGGCGGCATCAGCGCGAACCTCTCGATCCCCACGCTCGAGGAGAGGGCGTGGCGCGAGACCGAGCCCCACACGCCCAACCCCCGGGCGCGGCTCGAGGCGGTGCGGACGCTGAACGACGCCGGCATCCCCTGCGGCGTCCTGATCGCGCCGATCATGCCCGGGATCAACGACGCGCCGGGACAGGTGGAGGAGATCCTCGAGCGCGCCGAGGAGGCCGGCGCGACCGACGTCGGGGGCATAACCCTGCACCTCCGCGGCGAGGTCCGGGGGCTGTTCTTCGACTGGCTGCGGGACAAGCGGCCGCACCTGGTGCCGAAGTACGAGGCCCTCTACCGGCGCGGCGCCTACGCTCCCAGGGAGCGCCGGCAGCGCGACTCACGGCGTGCTCGCGGCAGGACCGAGCGGCTCATGCCGCCCGACGCCGACCCGGTGCTCACTCCTCGACCGCGTCCCGCTCCGCGGCAGGAGCAGCTCTTCTGAGGGTTCGGGCGCGCAGCCGGCAAGCCGGCTGCTAGCCACTACACGGCCTCGAACTCCCCGGTCTCCACCTCGCGCTCGATCTCGGCCTCGATCTCGGAGTCGCTAAGCGCCTCGATCTCCCCAGTGTCCGCCTGACGGCGCAGCTGGCGCTCGCGGAAGCGGCGGAACTTGAGGATCTCCAGCACCAGCACGAGGTAGATGCTCGCCGCGAACGCAGCAAGGAAGAAGCCGCCGATCACGGCCGCCCATTCAGGATTCAGCGTCCCGTCGTCCTGCGAGTAGGGCACGAACCGAAGCGCCAAGGCGAGGGCCGCCAGCGAGAGCGTCCACGCGTACAGGTAGAGCACCGTGCGCTTCTGGGAGAAGCCGATGCGGGCGAACCGATGGTGGAAGTGCTCGCTGTCGGCCCGGTACACGGGCTTGCGGTACTTGACCCGCTTGGCGATCACGAAGCCCGAGTCCAGGATCGGCACGGCCAGGATCACCAGGGGGAACACCAGCGCGACCACCGCGTTGGTCTTGAGGGCCCCCCCGACGGCGACCGTCGCCAGCAGGTAACCGAGCAGATTCGAGCCCGAGTCTCCGAGGAAGATCGTGGCCGGGTGAAAGCCGTGTCGGAGGTAGCCGAGGGCGCCGCCCGCCGTGATGACGGCAAGGAGGCCCGCGCTCGTGCGGTCCAGGGACAGGGCTATCACCCCGAGGGCCAGGCCCGCGATGGTGCAGACGCCCGCCGCCAGCCCGTCCACCCCGTCGATGAAGTTGACCATGTTCATCACCGCGACGATCCCGAGCACGGTCACGACGTACGGGAGAAACGTGCCGAGCTCGATGTGGCCGAGGAACGGAAGCGTGAACGTCTCCACCCGGACACCGCTCAACACGGGCACCAGGGCGGCGAGGCCCTGACCGGCGAGCTTGACGTCGGCTCCCAGCTCGAGCACGTCGTCGGCAGCGCCCACGAGCGCGATGACGACCGCTCCTCCGAGGATCGCGTACGTCTCCTTGCCGGGCTCCAGGAAGACCAGCCCGGATGCCACTATGCCGACAAGCAGCGCCAGCCCGCCCAGGCGCGGAGTGGGCAGCATGTGAAGGCCGCGCTCGCGCGGGAGGTCGATCGCGCCGATGCGCCAGGCGATACGGCCGGCGATCGGCGTGGCGACCCATACCGTCGCCAGTGCGAGGGCGAAGGCCCCAAAGGCGGCGTCGAGATCGTGCACGGGACCTACCCTAGATTCAGCGCCGCACCGGCGGCCCCTTCTCCGCGCGTCCCCACCGCTCGAACCACAGGCTCAAGGAGATCAGTCCCCACAGCTGGCGAGAGAGGTCCGCGCGGCGCGAAATGTGGCGATCGAGGACCCTCGTGACCGCCGCGGGATCGAGGAAGCCCTGGCGACCCACGTTCGCCGGTGACAGGACCTCGCGCGCGAACGGCTCGAGCTCGCCCCGCAGCCAGGCGGCCGCCGGGATCGAGAAGCCCCGCTTCTTGCCGGTGTGGATCTCGCGGGGGACGAGCGGAGCGACGGCGCGCCGAAGCAGGACCTTCTTTCGCAGCCCGCGCACCTTGGCGGAGGTGGGAAGCCCGAGGGCCAGCTCCGAAACCTCGGTGTCGAGGAAGGGCACCCGGGTCTCGAGCGAGTTCGCCATGCTCGCGCGGTCGGTCTTGACCAGCAGGTCGTCGACCAGGTAGATGCCCAGGTCGACGTCCTGCAGTCGAGCGAGCGTCTCGGCGCCGCCGGACTCCGCGAAGCGCTCACGCCACACAGCCAGCGGGTCGGGATTCGCGGCGCGCCGGCGCATCAGCTCGGCGCGCGCCTCCTCTCCGAAGATCTCCTTCCAGGCATGGTGGCGCTCCAGCGGCGGCAGCCCCGCACCACCGACGAAGCGCTTGGCCTTGTAGTCGAAGCTCACCCGGCGGTCCGAGCTCGGCAGGCGTTCGACGACCGGGCGGGCCAGCCTCGCCAGGGGGCTGAGCCGGGGCGCGAGAAGATCGGCGACGTAGGTGTAGTAACCCCCGAAGAGCTCGTCGCCGCCCTCGCCTGACAGCGCCACCTTGACATGGCGCGAGGCCAGCTCCGAGACCAGGAAAGTCGGGAGCGCCGACGAGTCGGCCAGCGGCTCGTCGAACACGTCGGCCAGGCGGGGCAGGAGCGCGGCCGCGTCCGGTCGCAACGTCAGCTCGTGATGGTCGGTGTCGTATCGGCGGGCGACGAGTCGCGCGTGCTCGAGCTCGTCGAAAGACTGCTCCTCGAAACCTATGGAAAACGTGCTCACCCGGCTCTCGCTCTCCTCCGCGGCCAGCGCGGTGAGCGCAGCTGAGTCGACGCCTCCGGAGAGCAGGACACCGACGGGCACGTCCGAGACCAGGTGCGCCCTCACCGAGTCGCGCAGCCGGGCTCGCAGCTCCTCCTCGAGCAGCTCGAGCGGCTCGTCACGCAGCTCCCCTGCCGGCCGGGGGCGCGGCACAGCGTAGGTCATCAGCTCCGTTCCCCGCTCGTCGGCGACGAGGAGCTGGCCGGGCAGCAGCTTGTGGGTGCCGCGAAAGATCGTGAGCGGCCCGGGGATCGAGTTGAAGGTCAGGAAGGATTCCAGCGCGTCCAGGTCCACCTCCGCCGAGAAGCCCGGCCACCGGCGCAGCGCCTTCAGCTCCGAGGCGAAGGCCAGCGAACCGGTTCGCTCGCTGAAGTACAGCGGCTTGATCCCGAAGCGGTCGCGAGCCAGCACCAAACGTCGCCGCCGGGAATCCCAGATGGCCACCGCGAACATGCCACGCAGCCGCTCGGCGAAGTCCAGACCCTCCTCCTCGTAGAGGTGGACGATGGCCTCCGTGTCGCAGCGGGTGCGAAACCGGTGCCCCGATCGCTCGAGCTCTCGGCGCAGGGCGGCGTGGTTGTAGATCTCGCCGTTCTGTACCACGTGAACCGTCCGGTCCTCGTTCGCTATCGGCTGGTGGCCCCCCTCGAGGTCGATTATCGAGAGACGACGCGCGGCCAGTGCCGCCGGGCCGTCGACCACGGCGCCGTGGTCATCGGGGCCGCGGTGGACAAGGGCGGCCGCCATGTGGCCCAGGGAGTCGGCATCTGGCCCCTCCGGCGCGAAGATGCCGCAGATCCCGCACACCTCAGCCCGCCCGAGCGCGCCGCGGGATGTCCCGCGCCGTCACCAGGATGATGCTGAGGTAGAGCGCGACCGACCGGTCGGCGATGTACTCGAGGTCGTGGCCGAGCTTGTCCGACCAGGTGTCCTCTCGAGTGATGCGAAGCTGGGCGAAGCCGGTCATGCCGGGGGCGACAACCAGCCGCTGCCAGTACTGCGGTATCCCCTCACACAGCTCCTCGAAGAACGCCGGTCGGATGGGCCGGGGGCCCACCAGGCTCATGTCGCCAGCGAGCACGTTCAGCAGCTGAGGCAGCTCGTCCAGGTGGGTCGCCCGAAGAAGGCGCCCGACGCGCGTCACCTCGTCGGCGGTCATGCGCGTGAGCGTCTCGCCCAGGTACGGCCCGAGCCGGTGCTCGGCGTCTGTGGTGAGCGTCCGAAACTTGAACATCGTGAACAGCGAGCCGGCACGCCCCACCCTCAGCCCCCGGTAGAGCGCCGGCCCCTCGGAGTCGAGGCGAACCGCCGCCGCCACCGCGGTCAGGATCGGGGAGAGCACGCAGAGCGCGGTGCCGGCGATGGCGACGTCGAGGGTTCGCAACACCGCGTCCACCGGGCGCGGCTGATAACTCTCCTGAGCCATGCGCCGATAGTGGTCGGCGAGCCTCTCCCCCTCGTGCGGGCGGGCCTCCGGCGCCGGCGCGACCCGAGAGCTGAAGCGCCTGGTGGGAACCCGCTCCCGCAGGCGATCAACGACCGCCATCGGCGGCTCCCAGCATCATGTCGACAAGTACGTCGGGGTCACGTCGTTCGCGGTCCATACCCGGTTCGCGCTTGGTGATCTCGAGCGCGTGGGGGCTCGTGAGCGGCCGAAGCCTGCCCTCGTTGATCAGCGCCTCGTCGACCCCGCCGAGGCGCCCGCCGTAGGTGGTGTACACGGGGGTGCCGAGCGCCACGGCCTCTCGGTTCATGGTGCCGCCGGCCGAGACCACGAGGTCCGCCAGCGCGACGAGGCTCTGGGCGTCCACGGCCCTCTCGGCGAGGATGACGGACGGCAGGTTCAGGCTCCGCACGTACTCGCGCTGCTCGCCGGTACGGGGGATTACGATGGCGTGGACGCCCTCGTGTCGCCCGAGGTGTGCGAGCACCTGGGGGAAGAGCTGGTTCGACTTGCGGTGATACAGGGAGACGTCGGGAGGCGGCCGGATCACCACCGTGACCCTGCTCTCGTTCACGCCGAGGCTCCTCATGACCGCAGGATCAGGCTCGAAGTCCGAGAGGTAGTACTCCTCCTTGAGGCCCGGGTACCGCGCAAGCTTGGCCGCGCCGGCACCGTAGCGGGCCAGGCGCTCGGGAGGAATCCGCTCGGGAACCATGACCCGGCGCGCGAGCCGACAGCCGACGTGGTGCTGCACGGTCGCGAACTCATAGTCGAAGGTGTTGACGGCGGGCACGCCCAAGGATGCGGCGGCAATGGCGAGGTCGTTCGAACCGTGCGCGACCGCGAGGTCGAAGTGGCCGCGGCGCGCGTACCGCCGGGCGGCGGTAGCCCTCGAGACTAGAGCAGCAGCCTTTCGGGGCCGCGAGGCACCGCCGTGCCTGCCGAACACCTCGGCGTCCACGCCGTGCAGCTCGAGCAGCTCCACGGTCTGCGCGTACTCGCGGGCGGTGAGCGCCACTTCGTGGCCGCGGGCCCGCAGGCGCTCGATGATCGGCCGGAACACCAGCACGTGGGCCGGAGCGGTCATGTCCATCCAGATCCGCATGGAGAGGCGTCCGCCCGGCGGCGGACGGGCGACCGAAAGAGCCTAGCGGCGGCCTCGGCGCATTCTCGGCACGAAGCCCCGGGGCCTCACGCGCGGCGCTAGAGCAGGAAGCCCGAGCTGCCCCACACGGCGGCGAACAGCAGCGCCGCGCCGGCGGTGACGAGCGCGATGCGCCCGCTGCGCGCCGCGCCCATCAGGCCGGCCAGCGCGAGCAGGGCGGCGGAGATCGCCGTGAGGCCCAGCGCATAGGTGGCCCGCTGGCCGCGGCTGCCATAGGTGTTGGCGTCGTCCACCGCCTGGTTCTGGGCGGCCAGCAGCCGCCGCAGGCGCTTCTCGTCGGTGCTGATCACCTGCGCGGTGAAGCCGTCGACCGGCGTGTCGCGTCCCTTGGCGTTGTCCATCTCCTGGGCCACCTCGAGCAGGCGCTTCTGCGTGCGCGTGTCGGCGCCCGAGCGGGCTGTGGCCAGCCGGAAGGCCTCGCCCTTCGCCTTGACCACGCGGGCCAGGCCCTCGGTCCCGACCAGCAGCGACCGGCGCGCGTTGTCTGCCGTGAACTGGCTGCGGGCCTGGCTACCGGCGATGGCCACGAAGATCTCGAGCGATCCGCGCGTGCCGTCCTGCAGCGCCTGCTGCTCGAGTCGGCCGGCGTCGCGCTCGGCCCACGTGAAGAGGGCGGCCAGGATCGCCGCCACGCCGACCAGCACCGCGAGCCAGCGGCGCCGGCCTCGGGGCAGCTCGGAGGACTTGGCGGCGGCCTCGATGTCGCTCACAGGACCACCTCCACGACGACCGCGAACACCAGCCCGATCCCCAGGCACACCCAGCCCGCGATCAACAGCGGCCTGCGGCGGCGCGGGAAGCCCTCGGTGAGCGAGCCGAAGAGGAAAGCGAAACCGACGGGGATGGCGGCGGCGGTTAGCATCGTCGCCGCTTTCGAGCTGTCGGCTCCCTCCTGCTCGGTGGCTTCGGGGTTCACGCGCAGCAGGTGAGGGTGTTCCTTGCCCTCGTCGGCTATGCGCCTGAAGAGGTCGTAGGAGTCGCCAGGTCCGGAGTACTCGTCCTCCGAGGTGAGCTCGACGGTGGGCTCGAGCGTCTTGACGGCCTGCTCCTGCGCCCCGGCCTCGGCCTTCAGGTAGTCGGCGACCACCCCGGACTTGCCCCGTGCCGCACGCCGCAGCTCGTCGCCGCGGATCTTCGCCTCGGCCACCTGGAAGGCCGTCGGGCCCTCCTCGGAGTAGATGAAGCGCAGGCTTTCGATCACGCCCGCGCCGCGCTTGACGTCCTGGCGGACGGCGCTGTCGTAGCTGCCCGAGCCGTTGTCGTCGACGATCGCGGCGCGTACGCCGATGGCTGCCGCCAGCACGGCGGAGGCCACCAGCAACCACACCACCGCGGAGTGCCCCGTCCCGTTTGCCTCACCCATCGGCGCGACGAGGTTAGCCGCGCTGCTGCCGCTCGGCCACGCGCGCCAGGTTGCGCACGAGCACCGCCACGAGAGGGCCGTATGAGGCCCGCAGGCCGGCCTCGAGCGGCGCCGGGGCGCGCATCTCCACGGCCACCTCGCAGCCGCCGGGCGCTGCGCGCACGACGTGGTCCATCGTGACCGGGCCCACGCGCCAGGTCCACGAGCGGCTGGGCCGCTTGTCGATGATCGTGACCGGCACCGGGACCACGCCGAGCAGGCGCGCTGCCCCGCTGCGTCCGGGCTCGACCTCGGGCCGGCCTAGGCCCCAGGCGCCGCGCAGGTGAGGAGCCCACTCCGACCAGCGCTCGGGCTCGGAGATCAGCGCCCAGGCCTGGGCCGGGCTCGCGTGCGAGAAGGCGGAGTAGGTGAGGCTCAACCGTGCGGCAGCGCGAAGAAGGCGACCGCGGCGTACTGCAGTGCCGCCGCGGCGATGACGAGCAGGTGGAAGACCTCGTGATAGCCGAAGACGGTGGGCGCCGGGTCGGGGCGCTGCCGGGCATAGACGACCGCTCCGGCCGTGTAGAGCACGCCGCCGGCGGCGACCAGCGTGGTGCCGCCCACGCCCATCTCCTCCACCAGTTGCGGGAAGGCGGCCACCGCCACCCACCCGAGCATCACGTAGACGGTCGCGATCAGCGCTTTGGGCGCGTCGATCCAGAGCAGCTTGAGGATCACCCCGCCGACGGCGCCGCCCCAGACCACGAGCAGGATCACGGTGGCGAGCGTCCCGTGCAGCACCAGGAGCGCGAAGGGCGTGTAGGTGCCCGCGATCAGGACGAAGATCATCGAATGGTCCAGGCGCCGCATCCAGCGCCGGGCGCTCAGGGATGACCAGTTCACGCGGTGGTACAGCGCGCTGGCACCGAACAGCCCGGCGACGCTGACCGCGTAGATGGCCGCGGCCAGCTTCGGCTGGCCGCCGGGGGCGAACACCACCAGCAGGGCGCCGATCACCACGGAGACGAAGAAGGCCCACTGGTGCGAGACGCCGCGCAGGCGCGGTTTGGAGAACAGTGGAGGCGGGGCGACCTCGTTCATGGCCCCCCAGGCTAAGAGGTCTCGCGCAGCTGGTGGGCAGAGGTGAAAAAGCCGCGCACGCCGAGGGTCGTGGCGATCAGCGCGGCGAGGGCCACGGCGCCGAGCAGGATCCACAGGATCACCAGCTGGAGACGCACAGCGTCGAGCGGCTCGGCCCCGCCCAAGAGCATCCCGACCATGATCCCGGGGAAGGCGATCAGGCCCGTGGTCTTGGTCTGGTCGACCAACGGGATCATCGCCGAGCGCAGGCTGCGGCTCACCAGGCCGGCGCCGGCCTGGCGCGAGGTCGCGCCCAGCGCCAGCGTGGCCTCCACCTCGCGACGCCGCGAGCTCACCTCGTCGCCGAGCCGGTTGAGCGCCACCGCGGCCGCGGTCATCGCGTTGCCGATGACCATGCCGCCAACGGGGACCAGGTAGCGCGGCTCGGGCTCGAACACCCCCAGCGCCAAGACCAGACCGAGCGTCACGGCGCCCGCCGTTCCCAGGGCGATCCCGAGCGGCACGAGGGCGCCCGGCACGGCCCGGGCCCGAGCCCGGGCGGTGAAGGTGGCCAGCGCCACCATGGCGCTCAGCAGCGCCACGACCACCCAGAGGCTGTCGGAGTCGAACACGGCCTGGATCACGTAGCCGACCGCCGTCAGCTGCACGAAGGAGCGCAGGACCGCGATGCCCAGGTCGGCCTCCATGTCGGCCCTGCGCCAGCGCGAGACGGCCACGGCCACCGCCGCCAGGACCAGGGAGAGCGCCACCTCCCCGAGCGAGACATGCACCGCGTTCACCCCCACACCCGCCCGTCGGCGATGGTCACGACGCGGTCGGCCAGGCGTTCGGCCTGGGCCCGCTCGTGGGTCACCAGCACCATCGAGGTCTGGCCTGCGCGCGCCAGCTCGGCCAGCGTGCGTTCCACGCCGTCGCGAGAGCCCTCGTCCAGCGCCGCCGTGGGCTCGTCAAGCAGCAGCACCTCGGGCTCGAGCGCCAACGCTCGCGCCAGCATCACCCGCTGCTGCTCTCCCACCGAAAGGCGCTCGGGATGCCGGTCGGCGAACGAGGGGTCCAACCCGGCCCCCTGCAGGGCGCGCTCCACGTCCGCCTCGCGGCCACCCAGCCGCGGGCCGAGCGAGACGTTGTCCGCCACCGTGCCCTCGACCGGTGCGGGCAGCTGCGGGACCAGGCAGGCGCGGCGGCGCAGCTCGAGCGGGTCTAGGTCGCGGACGTCTGCGCCCTCGAAGCGCACGACGCCCTCGTCGGCGTCCGACAGGCGGCAGAGCAGCCGCAGCAGCGACGACTTCCCGGCTCCCGAGGGACCGAGCACGGCGGTAACCCCGGCGCCGAGGGTCAGGCCGACGTCGGAGAGGACCGGCTCACCGCCGCGCAGCAGCGCGACGCCCTCGAGCTCGAACAGTTCATTGCTGCCGTGCTCGACCGATCGACGATCGGCCTGCGTTCCTGGCTGCGGCGCCTCGCTCAGGCCGCGGTGGGCGCGAGCTGCGGGTAGAGCGGGTAGCGCTCGGCCAGGGCCCGGTTGCGCTCAGCCAGCTCACCGCGCACGGAGTCGAAGTCGGCTGTGGTCAGGGCCTCGCCGATGGTCCGGCCCACCTCGCGGAAGTCCTCGACGGTGAAGCCGCGCGTGGCCAGGGCCGGCGTGCCCACGCGGACTCCGCTCGACACCGCGGGCGGCCGCGGATCGAAGGGCACCGCGTTGCGATTGACGGTGATGCCGATGTCGGCGAGGCGATCCTCGGCCTGCTGGCCGTCCAACTCGGAGTCGCGCAGGTCGACCAGGGCGAGGTGCACGTCGGTGCCGGAGGTAAGCACGTCCACCCCGGCGCCGATGAGCTCCTCGGCCAGCGCCGCGGCTCCCGCGCGGGTGCGCTTCTGGCGCTCGCGGAACAGGTCGCTCTGGGCGATCTTGAGGGACACCGCCTTTCCGGCCACGACGTGCATCAGAGGGCCGCCCTGTTGGCCCGGGAACAGCGCCGAATCGATCTTCTTGGCCCAGTCCTCGCGGCAGAGGACCATGCCGCCGCGGGCTCCGCCGATGGTCTTGTGGATGGTCGTGGTCACCACGTCGGCGTAGGGCACCGGCGAGGGATGCTCGCCCGCAGCCACCAGGCCGGCGAAGTGCGCCATGTCCACCATCAGCAGCGCGCCCACCGAGTCGGCGATCTCCCGGAAACGGACGAAGTCCAGCTGGCGCGGGTAGGCCGACCAGCCGGCGAGGATGAGCTTGGGCTTCGTCTCCTCGGCGAGCTTGGCCAGCTCCTCCATGTCGAGGCGCGAGTCCGACTCGCGCACGCCGTAGGCGACTACGTCGTACAGGCGCCCCGAGAAGTTGAGCTTCATCCCGTGCGTGAGGTGGCCGCCGTGGTCGAGCTTCATGCCCAGGATGCGGTCGCCGGGCTGGAGCAGAGCGTGATAGGCGGCGGCGTTGGCCTGGGCGCCCGAGTGGGGCTGCACGTTGGCGTGGTCGGCGCCGAAGACCTCCTTGGCGCGCGCGATGGCAAGCTCCTCGGCCACGTCCACGTACTCGCAGCCCCCGTAATAGCGCTTGCCGGGGTAGCCCTCGGCGTACTTGTTGGTGAGCACGGAGCCCTGGCACTCGAGGATCGCCTGGGGCGCGAAGTTCTCCGAGGCGACCATCTCGAGGGTGGTCTCCTGCCGGCGGGCCTCGTCATCTAGGACCTCGGCGATCTCCGGATCGACCTCGGAGACGGGGCGCGTGAAGTAGTCGGATGAGAGCTCGGTCACGTCAAGCCAAGGTACCAGCGGCCCCGGGGGCGCCCTCCGCGACACCGGCTAGACCGGGTGCGCCGCCGGGCGCCTGGGCGCTCAGAGCCTGCCGGCCAGCTCCCCTGCCGACAGCGCACCCTCGCGAAGCACGACGTAGGCCCCCCCGTCCTCGTAGCCGCTCAGATCCACGACCGTGGACGGCGTCCCGGGCAGCTCACCGCCGTCCAGCTGGAGGTCGACCGCCCGGCGAATGCGCTCATCGACGTCCTCCAGTCGCCGCGCGTCCGGCCCGCCGGCCGGGTTGGCACTCGACTGCAGCACGGGCCAGCGCGCCTCGGCCAGCGCCGGCACGTCCGGCACGCGCAGACCGATGCGGTCGGGCGCCGGCCCGCAGGCCAGCGGATAGCGGCGGGCGGGGTTGGGGAGCACCAGCGTCAGCGGGCCGGGCAGCAGACGCTCGAGCGCGTCCTGCGTCCGCTCGCCCAGCTCCGGCAGGGCGGCCAGCGCCAGGTCGACCGAGAAGAACATGATCGCTGAAGGCTTGTCCGGGACCCGGCCCTTCATCGCGTTCAGGCGCCGGAATCCCTCCTTGGACTCCGGCTCGGTGGCGAGCCCGTAGACCGTGTCGGCCGGAAACAGCGCCACGCCGCCCACGGCGATGCAGCGCTCGAAGGTGGCGACGTCGCCCGCGCTCAGCCCCATGCCCGCCCGATCGTGACTCGTTCGCGGCCGGTGAGGTCGCGATGGGTCTCGGAGCCGGCCAGCAGCCCGCTCACGGCGGCCGCCTGTTCCGGGGCGTGCTCGAGCGCCAGGCAGGTGCCGGCCGGCGCCTGCGCGGCGAGCGCCGTGATCGCGTCCAGGCCGTCCTCGCCCGCGACCAGCGCCGAACGCGGCTCGTACAGCCGTATGTCGGGCTCGAGCCCGGGCCACTCGTCCTCGCGCACGTAGGGGAGGTTGGCGACCACGAGGTCATACTCGCCGGGCGGGAGGCCTTCGGCCACGGCCGCCTCGAGGCCGTTCAGCCGCGCCACCTCCGCCGCCGGCGCCGAGGTGTCGGAGGCCGTGACGGCGAGGTCGGGTCGCTCGTCGCGCAGCGCCAGGGCGATCGCGCCCGAGCCCGTCCCCACGTCGTGCACACGGGCGCCCGCCGGCAGCTCCAGGGCCAGCTCGACGAGCAGCTCGGTCTCCGGGCGCGGGATCAGGACGCGGTTGTCCACCGCGAGGTCGATGCGGCGGAATCCCTTGCGCCCCAGGATGTAGGCCACCGGCTCACGCTCGCGGCGGCGGCGGACCCACTCGCCGATCAGCCGCGCAGCGCCCGGCGGCAGGTCACGCCCGGGGTCGGCCACCAGCGCCGCCCGGTCGACCCCGACGGCCTCGGCCACCAGCAGCTCGGCGTCGAGGCCCGGGGTCTCGCAGCCCGCCGCCTGGAGCGCCGGAACCGCGCCCCCCAGCGCGTCCCGGACTTTCAGGACGCCGTGGCCTCGAGCGCCCGGCGCTTCTCGTCGGCCTCGAGGCTCGCGGTGAACTCCTCCAGCTCGCCGGCGAGCACGCGCTCGACGTCGCCCTTAGTGAGCTTCACGCGGTGGTCGGTCACGCGGTCCTGCGGGAAGTTGTAGGTGCGGATCTTCTCCGAGCGCTCTCCCGTGCCCACCTGGGCGCGCCGGTCGGCCGCCTCGGAGGCCTGCTGGGCTGCACGCTCGGCCTCGAGCAGCCGGGCTCGCAGCACGCGCATCGCCTTCTCACGGTTCTGCAGCTGTGACTTCTCGTCCTGCATCGAGACCACGAGCCCGGTGGGCTTGTGCGTGATCCGCACGGCGGAGTCGGTCGTGTTCACCGACTGGCCGCCGGGGCCCGATGAGCGGTAGACGTCGATCTGCAGGTCGTTGGGGTCGATCGCGACCTCGACCTCCTCGGCCTCCGGCAGCACGGCCACCGTGGCCGTGGATGTGTGGATGCGCCCCTGCGACTCGGTCTCGGGCACCCGCTGCACCCGGTGTGTGCCGCCCTCGTGCTTGAACACCGAGTAGGCGCCCTGGCCCTTGACCTCGAAGGTGTAGTCGCCGTCGGCGACCGACAGCGCCTCGGGGCAAAAGCCGCGGCGCTCGGCGTAACGGCTGAGCATGCGGTAGAGGTCCCCGGCGAAGAGCCCGGCCTCCTCCCCGCCGGCACCGCCGCGCACCTCGATGATCACGTTCTTGTCGTCGTTGGGGTCGGCCTCGACCATCGCGAGCCGGATCTCGTCCTCCAGCTCGGCCAGGCGGCCCTCCGCGCGGTCGAGCTCGCCGCGCATGTCCGGATCGTCGCCGTCCTCGGCCAGCAGCTCGCGCGCACCCTCGGCGTCGGACGTCTTGGTGCGCCACTCCTGTGCCAGCTCGTGCGCGGGCTGCAGCGAGTGGTAGGCACGACCCACCTCGGCCAGGCGGCGCTGGTCCCCGAGCACGGCGGGGTCCGACATCTGCTCCGAGAGCTCCGCGAAGCGGCCCTCGATCTGCTCCACCAACTGCTCGATCATCGTCCGAGCAAGGTTACGGCTCTACCCCCGGAGCGCCGGCCGGACGTTGGCCGGCCGAGCAGCGCCGCTCGGCGGCGTCTCTAAGCGACGACCTCCATGCCGACCTTCTCCTCGTCGGGCGCCTCACGGGGATCCTCCACGGCCAGCACCGCCTCCAGGGCGGCGATCGCCACGGCGAGCTGCGAGAGGTCGGGCTCGCGGGTGGTGAGGCGTTGCAGCTGGATGCCCGGCCACATCAGGACGCGCGCCCAGAGCTTGGTGCGATGGCGGCCGAACAGCTTGATCACCTCGAAGGCCAGGCCCGCGACCAGCGGTATCCCCACCACACGCGAGATGAACAGCCAGTGCCAGTCCAGCTTGCCCAGCGGGGCGAACACGAAGATGGCGACGATCATCACGATGAGCAGGAAGCTCGTGCCGCAGCGGGGGTGGAAGCGCGAGTACTCGCGCGCGTTCTCGGGCGTGAGCGGCTTGCCGGCCTCGTAGCAGGAGATCGTCTTGTGCTCGGCGCCGTGGTACTCGAACACGCGCTGCAGGCCGGCCAGTCGCGAGATGAGGGCCAGGTAGCCGAGGAAGATCGTGATCCGCAACAGCTTCTCGATCACCACGAAGGCCACCGAATTGGGGATCGAGTCCTGGAAGATGTTGGTCAGGCCCGCCGGCAGCAGGAAGAACAGGCCGATGGCGAACAGCAGCGCGAACACGACGGTGCCCGCCCAGGTGCCGCCGCCGATCTCCTGGTCCTCGCCCTCCTCGTCCGGCGGTACCTGGGCGTTCGCCGAGATGGCGAGCGCGCGGAAGCCGATCTTCAGCGACTCGCCCAGTGCGACGACGCCGCGTACCACCGGCAGGCGCAGCAACTTCGAGCGCTTCGACCACGCCACCAGCGGCTCGGAGATCACCTCGATCTCGCCCTTCGCGCCCTCCTTGGGATCAGGCCCGCCGGCGAGGAGCTGCAGCTTGGTGGGCTTGCGCACGGCCACCGCCCAGGTGGAGACGCCGCGCATCATGACCCCCTCGAGCACGGCCTGGCCGCCGATTGGAGCGTCGCGAGCGGCCTCGCGGGCCCCTTCCGGCGCGGGCGGCGCGCCGTTGGGCGAAGTCTCAGCGGACGCGCTCACCTGGCCCATCGTATCGGCGAACGCCGCTCTGGCCTGTAGGTCGCCGCCCTACGGGCAGCCGTGGGCAAGGGTGTTGTCGCCCTCGCGGGACTCGGGGATCTGCTGCTCGGGGTCGGCGGTGGCGCGAACGCGATAGACGCAGCGCGCGCCGACAACGCTCACGGTCGCCGTCTCGCCCGGCGCCAGGCCGGGGACCGAGGCGAACCGCGGCGCATTCCCGTCGACCCCGAGCCGCAGTCCCGACTCGGGCGCGTCCATCTCGCCCGCGTTCTTGACGCTCAGGAAGTACCGCTCGCCCAAGCCCTCGGGCACGCCGGTGATCGACGTGACCCGCAGGTCGGGCAGCGGCTCGGCCAGGGAGCAGGTCCGCGAGGTAAGCCGGCGGCGGCGGATGAGGTCGCCGTCGCCGTCGTACCAGCGGAAGTCCACCCTCATGCGATAGTCGGACCCTTCGCGCAGGCCACGCACGCGCTGGCGGTGGGCGAAGCGGAGAACCCCGTAGCGCGAGCGCTTCCAGCGGCTCAGGCGCGGCGCGCGGACGCGGCGAAAGCGCTCACCCGGGTCGCGCTGGAGCAGCGTGAAGCGCATGGACATGCGGCCCGTCCCGCCGACGCGGCGCATCGAGCCGCGAAAGAGGGCCTCCTGGTCGCTGCGATCGCAGCTCAGCACACGGACGGCGGCCCGCTTGGCCCCAGCCGTGCTCAGTGGCTGCGAGGCCACGGCGGCGCCCACGCACGTGGCGCAGAGAACGGCGACGATGAAGGTTGCGTAGGCGCGCATCCTTCCTGACAAACAGAGCACGGCCGCGCGAGTTGCGCAGGGTTATGTAGCCCGTGTCAGGACCGGCTGCGGGCGGCCCGGCGGCGGAAGCGCTCGACGCGCCCGCCGGTGTCGACCAGCTTCTGCTTCCCCGTGTAGAACGGGTGGCAGTTCGAGCAGATCTCCACGTGCATCTCGCCCTGGGTGGAACGCGTCCAGAACTCGTTGCCGCAGGTGCAACGGACGTGGGACGGGACGTACTCGGGATGGATCTGCTGCTTCACGTACTCGATTCTAGCCGCGCGTGTCTCGCCTTTCGCGGCGCCGACGGAACCATGCGCGGATCCGCGCCCACACCGTGGCAGGGCCGAATCGCGCCGGGGCCGGCTGCTTGGCCCGCACCATCTCGATCCAGCGCTCGAGCGGCAACTCGCCGTCGATCAGGTGGGCCAGGGCGGAGGTGACCGGCGCCTCCAGGCCGCCGCGCTCGATGGCCCGCGCGAGCAGGCGGACCGTTTCCAGCGCCTCGACCGCCTGGCCCAGCCGGTCGGGGATCTCGGCGGCCGGCACGCCCTCAGCGAGCAGCTCGCCCGCGCTGCGGTTGCGCGACTCGGGGGCCAGGGCGGTGGCCACCAGGTCACCTGTCCCCGCCCGGCCGACGAAGGTCCGCGCGCGCCCTCCGCCGACCTCGGCCAGCGCGAGCACCTCGAGGAAGATGTCCGCGGCCGCCATGCCCGCAGCGTTGAGGCCCTGGGACTGGGTGGCCCCCACCGCCACCGCGGCGGCGTTCTTGGCCACGCCGGCCAGCTCGGCGCCCACCGGGTCGTCGGAGACCTCGCACACCACCCCCGAGCGCTGGAAGGTCTCGGCCACGCGGTGGACGAGCACCTCGGAGTGCGAGGCGCACACCAGGCCCGCCCCGGACTCGACCATCTCCTTGGCGTGCGCCGGCCCGCCGACGCAGGCCACCCGCTCGGGCCCGAAGGCATGCTCGAGCTCCACGGTGGGCACGTTGCCGTCGGGCGCCACCAGGCCCTTGGCCAGCGACACCAGGCCGGCGCCGTCGCTGATCCCGAGCGCCCCAATCTCCACGATCGCGTCCGCCAGCCCCTTGGAGGGCACGGCGAGGAAGATCAGGTCGGGCCGGCTGAACTGGTCCTCGCGAGCGCCCAGCGTGCGGATCTTGAGCTCCCCGGGGAGCTCAACGCCGTCGAGGTAGCGCTCGTTCTCCCGCGCCGCGCAGAGCGCGTCGGTCTGCTCCTCGGTGCGACAGAGCAGCGTCGTGCGCACCCGCGCGCGCACGAGCAGGACGGCCACGGCGGTGCCGAACGAGCCCCCGCCCACCACGGTCGCCCGGCGGACCCCGTCGGACGCCGGCCGATATCGAGTCGGCAATCGAATGCGGGGAAGCTACCGCCGGAGGGGCGGACGGGCGCCCTGCTCCTCGAGCGGCCCCAGTTCCCGGCCCCCGCTGAGCGGGGCGACGGGGCGGCCTTGCTCCGAGGGGGCCGCAGTCCCGGCCCCCGAGGAGTGAGGCCGCACCGGCCGCCCCTACACCACGGCCGGGGGCATGCGGCGTCGGCCGGGCCGAAGCGCGCCGGCAACGCCGCGGCCGGCGCCGGCACGGCCGCCAAAAAATCCCTCAGGCGACTGAGGGATTTCTCAGAGCGGGTGCGTCCTTCCCGGGGAGGGTGCCTCTCAGGTGTTCTGGTGAAGGGGGCCGTCGCCGCGTTCAGGCATGGTCAGCTGGCCGCCCTTGGCCGTGATCCGCCCGCACTGCTCGGCCTTTTCGTCCTGGCGGTGCCCCCCAGGGCAGCCGCACGGGGATCTTGCCCTTGGTGGCGATGAACAGGTTCACCAGTGGTGAGCCCAGGATGAAACCCTTTGGAGAACGGCTGGCGCGTCGGCCGGAGTGGGTAGACGGAACCCATGTCTTCGAATCGATCCAAGGTCACGCTCGGCGGACGCGAGGTCACCCGCGTCGGGCTCGGTACCAACCGGCTCACGGACACCGACGACAACCGCACCTTCCTAAGGGGGGCCGTCGAAGCCGGCATCGAGATGATCGACACCGCGCACCTCTACGCCGAGGGTGACAGCGAGACGACGATCGGCAACACCCGCGGGTCGATCCCCGACTCGGTCGTGGTCGCCACCAAGGGCGGCTTCGGCTCCGGCTCGGGCGCCACCACCGACGAACTGCGCACCGAGCTGGAGCTGAGCTTCGAGCGCCTCCAGACCGACCGCATCGACCTCTACTACGTGCACCGCCTCCATGCCGAGGTCCCGATCACCGAGACGATGGAGCTGCTCGCCGAGTACGTGAACGAGGGCCGCATCGAGCACGTCGGGCTGTCCGAGGTGACCGTCGACCAGATCGAGGAGGCGCGCCGGACGCTGCCCATCGCCGCGGTCCAGAACGAGTTCAGCCTCTCGGAGAGGAAACACGACGAAGTCGTGGACCACTGCGAGAGCGAGAGCATCGCCTTCGTCCCCTTCTTCCCGCTGCGAACAGCGGACACGGACGCGGTCGGCGAGGTGGCCCGGAGCACGGGGGCAACCCCGAACCAGGTGATCATCGCCTGGCTGCTGCACCGCTCGCCGGCGATTCTGCCGATCCCGGGCACACTCTCCCTGGATCACGCAAAGGAGAACCTGGCGGCGCTAGAACTGGAGCTGTCGGAGGAGGACCTGCAGCGTCTCGCCAGCTAGTGGGGCTGGCACATGCGGTCGTTCTTCAAACAGAAGCCGCACAGGAGGATGTGGTCCTCCGCCACGTCGATTCGCAGCGGACCCCCCTTGGTGCCCGGGGGCGGGGCCTTTCTGCTCCTCCTTGCCACAAGCCATGAGGAGAACGGTGGGAACGAGGAGGCAGAGGAACAGCCTCGCGAATCGGCTCATGCACTCCTATCGGGCGGATGAGCCCCTATCTGAAGTCGGAGGGGGCCGGGAGGGGCGGCCTTGCCCCGAGGGAGCCGCAGTCCCGGCGAGCAAGGGGTAAGGCCGCACCGGCCCGGCCCCCGACACCGCGAAGGGAGCCCTAGGTGTTCTGGTAAAGCGGCCCGTCGCCGCCCTCGGGCGTCGTCAACCGACCGCCCTTGGCCGTGATCGCCCCGCACTGCACGCAGTTCGTGTAGTTGACGATCACGTCGACGTTGCCCTCTTCGGGCGCGTCCTCGGGGATCTCGTAAACACCGGCCGGGCACATCCACCGCCAGGTCTCGGCGATCTCGCGCGGCACGTCGGTCTGCACCCGGATGTGGTTGGGCGCATCGTCGCGCGTCGCGTTGCCCGAGATGTACACGCTCGAGAGCTTGTCGAAGATGTACTTGCCGTCGGGCTTGGGGTACTTGTCCTTGGTCTTGCCGATGAACATGCCCTTCTCGTCCTGGCGGTGCCAGGGCAGGCGCACCGGGATCTTGCCCTTGGTGGCGATGAACAGGTTCACCAGCGGTGAGCCGAAGATGAAGCCCTTCGAGAACGGCTGGCGCGTATTGCGCACCTCGTAGAGCTCCTTGCCGGTCACCGACTCCTCGATCGCGTCCTCGTAGGACGAGAAGTCCGTGGAGTTCGCCTTCAGCCCCTTGTAGATCGCCTCGGCGGCGAGGTGGCCGGAGTTGATCGAGTGGTGAACGCCCTTGAGCGCCACGGTGTCGACCATGCCGCCCGAGTCGCCCGCGAGCACGGCGCCGGGCATCGAGAGCTTGGGCATCGACCAATAGCCGCCGCCCGGCAGCGCCTTGGCCCCCCAGGACACGCGCTCGCCGCCCTCGAGGATCTTCTTGACCAGCGGATGGGTCTTGAAGGTCTGCAGCAGGTCGTGGCAGGAAGTGGTCGCGTCGGTGTACTCGAGGTCGATCACGAAGCCGATCGAGACCAGGTCGTCGCCCGTCTTCTCATCTTTCATCGGATACAGCCAGGTGCCGCCGATCTGGTGGTTCTTGGCGAACGGGCTGACCGGCCAGGGGCCGATCGTGTGGATCACGCGGTCCAGGGGCTCGGGGACCTTCCAGACCTCCTTGACGCCGAGCTCCCAGGTCTGGGGCTCGCGGTCCTCGCCGAGGTCGAACTCACGGATGGCGGGCCCGGTGAGGTGGCCCCAGCAGCCCTCGGCCAGCACGGTGGCCCGGGCCTTGATGTCGGCTCCGGGCTCGAAGTTGCCGAGCTCCTCGCCCTCCTTGCCGCGGCCCTTGTCGCCCGAGCGCACGCCTACGACCTCGCCGTCCTCCACGATCAGTTGCGTGGCGGAGGTCTCGGTGAGGATGTACGCGCCGGCGTCCTCGGCCATCCGCTGCTGGTAGCGAGCCAGCGCGGACACCGAGACGACCTCGTTGCCATGGTTCTTGAACGGCGGCGGCGGCGGGATGCGAATCGAGCGCTTGGAGGTGGGCGTCAGGTAGACGGCCTCCTTGGTGACCTCGCCGAAGGCAAAGCCCTCCTTGCGCCAGTCCTCGCGGCTCATGTCCGGGAACAGCTTCTTCAGCGGGTCCGGGCGCATGACCGCGCCGGAGAGGTTGTGGCCGCCACAGGTCTTGGCCTTCTCGACCACCGCGACGGGCACCTCGCCCAGCTCCTCCATGAGCTCGGGGTCGTCGGCCAGCAGCTGCAGCAGGCGGTTGGCGCAGGCCAGGCCCGCGGTGCCGCCACCGACGATCGCGACGCCGACCTCGATCAGCTCGTCGGGGTCGTCCAAACCCCGCTTGATGAACTCCCCTTGAGGGTCGACCGGCGGAGGGAACTCTGCGGGCGCGACCTTGCCGTTCCCGAAGGCCATCGCCTCAGCCGCCCTTCTTTTCCTTCACGGCCTCGGCCAGCTTGGGGACGATCTTGTTCAGGTCGCCCACGACGCCGAGGTCGGAGAACTCGAAGATCGGGGCGTTCGGGTCCTTGTTGATCGCCACGATGTTCTCCGAGGCCTGCATGCCGACCTTGTGCTGGATGGCGCCCGAGATGCCGGCGGCGAGGTAGAGCTTCGGCGCGACCGTCTTGCCGGTCTGCCCGATCTGCGCGGCGTAGGGGTACCAGCCGGCGTCGACCACCGCGCGGGTGGCCGCGACGGCCCCGCCCATGGCCTCGGCCAGGCTCTCGCACATCTCGAAGCCCTCGGCCTTGCCGAGCCCGCGGCCGCCGGCCACAAGGATCTCGGCGTCCTCGATGTTCACGTCGGCGCCGCGCTGCTCGCCCCGCTGGACCATCGTCGCCTTGGTCGAGTGCTCCTCGAGCTGGACGTCGACGTCGACGACTTCGGCGGTGGCGTCGCCGGACTCCTCGGCGTCGAAGGCGTTCAGGCGGCCGATGATCACCCCGGGCTCGCCGACGTAGTCGACGTCGACCACGGCGGAGTCCTGGAGGATCGGGCGCTTGGCCACGAGCTTGCCGTCCTGGGCGTCCACCTCGGTGACCTCCATGGTCACGCCGACGTTCAGCCGGGCGGTGAGCCCCGCACCGATCTCGAAGCCGAGCAGGCCCCCGCCGAAGAGGGCGTAGGAGTAGCCCTCGTCCTGGATGACCTTGGCCATCACGTCGACCACCGGCGCGCCGAGGCCCTCCGGGGCGTTGGCCCGGTAGACCTTGGCCGCCCCGTACTTGCCCAGCGAGCCGCAGAGCTCGTCGCTCAGCTCGGAGGGGTCGCCGACCACGACGACCGCGGCTTCGCCCCCGATCTCCTTGGCCAGCTTGGCGCCCTCGGAGACGGCGCCCAGCGAGTTCTTGTTGAAGGCGCCCTCGTAGTGGAGCGCGTAGGTCAGGATGCCGCTCATGCCAGGAGCTTCCTCTCGTCCATCCAGGCGACGATCTTCTGGACCGTCTCATCGGTGTCCTCGTCCTCGATGATCTCGCCGGCCTCCTTCTGGGGCGGCGGGTTGATCGCGAGGACCTTCGTGCGCGAGCCATCATCGCCGACGCGGTCGCCCTCGATGCCGGCGTCGCCGGTGGCCTTGGTCTCGAGCGGCTTCTTCTTCGCGCCCATGATGGCCTTGAGCGACGGGTAGCGGGGCTCGTTGATGGCGTCGCCGACCGAGATGACCGCGGGGAGCTCCACCTCGACGGTGTCGTAGCCGTACTCGGCCTGGCGCTCGCAGGTGAGCTTGCCCTCGGCCACGTCCATCTTGATGACCTGCGTGAGCGAGGGCATCTTCAGGTGGTCGGCCACCACCGCGCCGATCGTGTAGCACTCGCCGTCGTCCGACTGCTGGCCCAGCAGGACCAGGTCGGGCGACTCGGCCTCGAGCACCTTGGACAGGGCGTAGCCGGTGGCGCACACGTCGGAGCCCGCCAGCGCCTCGTCGGTCAGGTGTACCGAGCGGTCGGCGCCGAGGGAGACGGCCTTGTGGAGCGCGCGGAAGGCCGACTCGGGGCCCATGGTCACCGCCACGACCTCCTCGACGTCCACCTCGCCGCCCTCCTTGACCTGCATGGCGGCCTCGATGGCGTGGGTGTCGAACGGGTTCAGGTTCTTCTCGCCAGAGCGGTCGATTCGCATGGAGCCTTCGTCCATGCGCTTCTCGACGGCCGCGTCAGGCACCTCTTTGACGAGGACACAGATCTTCAAGTGAGCTCCTTCGGGGTTCTCTTGCGGGCGGGCTGCCCGTTGCGAGCGCCGGCAATCCTACCGGGTTGACTGACGAATCAGTCGGCGGGCTGGAGCAGACCCCGTTTCTGGCCGGCCCGCAGACGCTGGAAGTCGAAGCTCTCGCGCGCGGCGCGCCGTATCCGCTGGCTGCGCGAGGGCACGGCGACGCCGTGCCCCGCGCGGCCAGGCCTAGGCCGGAGCGGGCTCCGGAACGGCCTCGGGCTGGAAGGCGCCGCGCTCGATCTCGCGCTCGCGGACCAGGACCAGCGACAGCACCGCGCCCGCCAGCGACAGCACCGCCGCGACGATCAGGATCTCGTTCATCCCGGCGAGGAAGCCCTCCCGCGCGGCGTTGGCCACGGCACCTCGCGCCTGCTCGGGCACAGCGCCCAGCGCGGAGTCGAGGTTCCCGGACGACACCGCCTCCACCAGTTGCCGTGGACGCTCCCCGGCGGCGGCGGGCGTGCCCGCGGCCAGCTCCTCGACCTTGGCGGCACCACGCCCGAGGAAGATCGCCCCCCAGGCGGCGATGCCCACCGCGACGCCGACCTGGCGGAAGGTGTCGTTAATCCCCGAGGCCATCCCGCTGCGCTCCTTCGGCACCACCGACAGCGCGACGTCGGCGATCACCGGGTTCAGCAGCCCCACCCCGAAGCCCGCGAGCAGGAAGCCCGGCAGGAGGGTGGTCCACTCCGAGCCGTTGCTCAGGCCGCCCATGAGCAGCAGGCCCACGCCCGTCAGCGTCAGCCCGGCGCCCAGCATGTAGCGCGCCTGCACCTTGCTCAGCAGCGCCCCGGCCACCGGCGCGGCCAGGAAGGAGAGGACCGTGATCGGCAGGTAGCGGATGCCCGCCTCCAGCGGGTCCAGCCCCAAGAAGCCCTGCATGAACAGGGTCAGGTAGAGGAATATCGCGAACATCGAGCCCGACAGGGCGAAGGCCGCCAGCTGCACGCCGGTGAAGGCGCGCCGGCGGAAGAGGTCCAGCGGGAGCATCGGCTGCTCGACGCGGCGCTCGATGGCTATGAAGGCCGCCATCAGCAGCGCGGCGCCCACCAGCAGGCCCACGATCAGGGTGCTGCCCCAGCCCTCGTCGTTGCCGCGCAGCAGTGCGAGCACGAGCAGGAACAGCGAGCTGCTGAAGGCAACCAGGCCGGCCCAGTCGATGCGATCGGCGTCGGGGTCGCGGGACTCGCGCAGCTTGAGCTGGGTGATCGCCAACGCGGCCGCGCCGATGGGCACGTTGATGAAGAAGATCCACTCCCAGCCCAGGCCGTCGGTGATGGCCCCTCCGACCAGTGGGCCGACCGCGACGGCCACGCCGATCGAGCCGCCGTAGATGCCCATGGCCACGCCCCGGTCGCGTCCGGCCGCGAACTCCTGGGCGATCAGCGCCAGCGAGACGGCGAACATGATCGCTCCCCCGACGCCCTGGAGCGCACGCGCGAGGTTCAGCGCGGTCGGGTCAGGGGCCAGTCCGCACAGCAGCGACGCGACCGAGAACACGATCAGGCCGAAGGCGAAGACGCGCCGGCGGCCCAGGCGGTCGGCCAGCGAGCCGGCCGTGAGCACGACGGCCGCCAGCGTCAGGGCGTAGGCGTCGACCACCCACTGCAGGTCGGTGAAGGACGATTCGAGGTCGCGCTGAATCTCGGGCAGCGCCGTGTTCACGACGGTGATGTCGAGCAGGAGCATGATCGTCGCCACGCTCACCGCCATGAGGGTCCACCACTTCCGGGCCATCGAACGTTTCCTTACGTCGGGGGCTATACTGTCAAGGCACCTTACCAGATCGTAAGGCTACCTGAATAATTCTGTCTCTTGGCTGACCAGCGTCCCCTACTCCCCCTCCTCGCCGAAGCCAAGGAGCTCGTGGTCAACGACCTCCACAGGCGTTTGCACGAGCAGGGCTACGACGAGATACGGCCCGCGCACGGGTGCGTCTTTCGCTTCATCGAGCCGACCGGCACGAGGCTAACCGTGCTCGCCGAGCAGTCGGGCCTCACCAAGCAGGCCGTCGGCGAGGTGGCCGACGACCTCGAGCGGCTCGGCTACGTGGAACGCTTGGCCGACCCGCTGGACGGCCGCGCCAAGCTGATCCGCCTGACCGACCGCGGCGCTCGCTCACGCGCGACCGCGGTGCGGATCATGGGCGAGATCGAGGCCGGGTGGGCCGAGCGCCACGGCGAGGACGCCGTGGCGACGCTGCGCGAGGTGCTCGAGGCCGTGACCGACGAGCGCGTACCCGCTTAGATCTTCAGGCGAGCGGTGCTCGGCCGGCCAGCGCTCGGCCTGCTGCTTCGCTAGGCGGGTACGGCGCCCTCGATGTAATCCACGATCTCCTGGACCGAGGAGCCCGGGGTGAAGACCTCGGCCACGCCGAGCTCCTTGAGCTCGGGTATGTCGTCGCTCGGGATCGTGCCGCCGACCACCAGCACCACGTCCTCGGCGTTCTGCTCCTCAAGCAGGCGGGCGATCTTCGGCACCAGGGTCATGTGGGCGCCAGAGAGGATCGAGAGCCCGACGGCGTTGGCGTCCTCCTGCAGAACCGTCTCCACGATCTGCTCGGGCGTCTGGTGCAGGCCGGTGTAGATGACCTCCATGCCGGCGTCGCGCAGGGCGCGGGCGATGATCTTCGCCCCGCGGTCGTGGCCGTCGAGGCCGGGCTTGGCCACCACCACACGGATCTTCCTGGAGTCCGCCATTGCGGCGAGCAGGATACCCGCGCCCTAACGTCGCGGGCGTGCCCCGCCGCGCCGCCCTGGTCGCCCTACTGGCCGCGGCGCTGGCCGGCTGCGGCGGCTCGGATGCCCTGCCCGCCGGATTCGAGACCGTGGTGCAGGACGACGCCCTGCTGCTCCACCGCCCCACCGAGCTCTCGCGGACCATCAGCACGTTGAGGACCCTCGGGGTGGACCGCGTGCGTATCAACGCCACCTGGTCCCAGATCGCCCCGAAGCCCGAGAGCGCGCGGCGCCCCGACTTCGACGCCACCGATCCCGACGACTACTCGCCCAAGGCCTGGCTCAACCTCGACCGGGCGGTGAAGGCCGTGACCGCCGGGGGGCTGCGGCCGATGGTCGACGTCGGCTTCTACGCGCCGCGCTGGGCCGGCGGGAGCAGGTCGCCCGACCCCGAGGAGCTGGCCGGCTTCGCCGAGGCGCTGGCCAGGCGCTACCCGCAGGTGCGGCTGTGGACCGTCTGGAACGAGCCGAACCACCCGTTCTTCATGCAGCCGCAGTGGCGGGACGGCGTGCCGGTGGCCGCCCACACCTACCGGCGCATGCACGAGCTGGCCTCCGAGGTCATCAGGGGCGTGTCGGAGAACAACCACGTCCTGCTGGGCGGGCTGACCTCCATGGGCGGCGACGGGCGCGGGGCCGTCGCTCCGCTGCGCTTCCTGCGCGAGATGGCCTGCGTGGACTCCCGCCTGCGACCCCTTCGCCGCCCGCAGTGCGAGGACTTCCGCCCGCTCAAGGCCGACGGCTTCGCCATGCACCCCTATGTGCACCGCGAGCCGCCAACCGAGCCCCTCCCGAACCCCGACGACGTCGGCATCGCCGACCTCGGCCGCCTGTCGCGGCTGCTGGCCGCGCTCGCCGCGCGCGGACGCATCGAGGGCCGGCTGCCCGTCTACGTCACGGAGTTCGGCTACGAGACCGACCCGCCGGACCCGCGCCGCGGCGTCTCGCCGCCGCAGCAGGCCGCCTATCTGCAGCAGGCCGTGGGCGAGGCGCTGGCCCGACCCGACGTGCGCATGCACGCGCAGTTCCTGCTGCGCGACCTCGGCGACGACGGCCTCTACCAGACGGGTCTGGAGCTACCCGACGGCCGGCCCAAGCCGTCCCTGTTCAGCTTTCCCGTGTCTTTCGCAGTCCGGCGCGGCACCGGGCTGGGCCTGGTGCGCCCGGGGCGCGGGCGGCGCGAGGTGGCCATCGAGCGGCGCGTGCAGGGCGGAGCGTGGTCGGCGATCGCGCGCACCACCACGGACGCCGACGGCGTCGTGCGCCGGCCGGGCATGCAGCCGGGCACCTACCGGCTGCGCTGGGGGCGTAGCGCCTCGCTGCCAACCTCGTTTGCCCCGGGCGGGAGGGCCGGCCGCTGAGCCGAGTCGGCACCGCGCAGCGGTCCTTGCCCGGGCCGGCGCTCCCGCCTCGTGAGCTAGAAGACCGGGGTCTCGGTGTAGCTGCCGAAGACCTGCTGGAGCGACTCGATGATCTCCCCCTCGGTGCAGTGCGCACGGGCGCACTCGAGCAGCGGGTACATCAGGTTGCCCTCGCCCCCGGCCACGTCGCGCAGCTCGGCGAGCGCCGACTCGACCGCCTCGGTGTCGCGGCGCGCCCGCACGGCCTCAACGCGACCGATCTGCTTGCGCTCGAGCGCCGGGTCGATGCGGAGGATCGGGATGCCCTCCTCGTCGGTGTCGTGGAACTCGTTGACCCCGACGATGATCCGCTCGCCCTTGTCCACCTCGGTCTGGTACCGAAACGAGGCGTCGGCGATCTCGCGCTGCGGGAAGTCCTGCTTGACCGCCTCGACCATGCCGCCGAGCTCGTCGATGCGGCGGAAGTAGTCGTAGGCGGCCGCCTCCATGCGGTCGGTCAGCGCCTCGACGAAGTAGGAGCCGCCGAGCGGGTCGATGGTGTTGGCCACGCCCGACTCGTGCGCCAGGATCTGCTGGGTGCGCAGCGCGATGCGCACCGCCTCCTCGGTGGGCAGGGCCAGCGCCTCGTCGTAAGAGTTGGTGTGCAGCGACTGCGTGCCGCCCAGGACCGCCGACAGGGCCTCCAGCGCGGTGCGCACCACGTTGTTGAAGGGCTGCTGGGCGGTGAGCGATACGCCGGCGGTCTGGGCGTGGCAGCGCATGAGCAGCGAGCGCTCGTCCGTGGCGCCGTAGGTCTCGCGCATCTCGCGCGCCCAGATTCGCCGGGCCGCGCGGTACTTGGCGATCTCTTCGAAGAAGTCGATGTGGGCGTTGAAGAAGAAAGACAGGCGGGGCGCGAAGGCGTCGACGTCGATGCCGCGGGCCATCGCCTCCTCCACGTAGGTGAAGCCGTCCTTGAGCGTGAAGGCGAGCTCCTGCTGGGCGGTCGAGCCGGCCTCGCGGATGTGGTAGCCCGAGATCGAGATCGGGTGCCAGCGCGGCATGTTCTGCGAGCAGTACTCGACCATGTCGGTGACCATCCGCATGGCGGGGTCGACCGGGAAGCACCACTCCTTCTGGGCGATGTACTCCTTGAGGATGTCCGTCTGGATCGTGCCGCCGAGGGCCTCGGGTGGGATCTCCTTCTTCTCGGCCGCGACGACGTAGAAGGCGAGCATCAGCGCGGCGGGAGCGTTGATGGTCATCGAGGTGGTGACCTCGCCGAGGTCGATGCCCCCAAAGAGCGTCTCCATGTCGTCGAGGGTGTCCACGGCCACGCCCTCGCGGCCGACCTCGCCCTCGCTCTTGGGGTGGTCGGAGTCGTGTCCCATCAACGATGGCATGTCGAACGCCGTCGAGAGGCCCCCCTGGCCGTGCTTGAGCAGGTAGTGGAAGCGCTCGTTGGTCTCCTCGGCGGTGCCGAAGCCGGCGAACTGGCGCATCGTCCACAGCCGGCCGCGGTACATCGACGGGTAGACCCCGCGCGTGTAGGGGTACTCGCCGGGGAGCCCGATCTCGTCGGGGTCGGGCAGGTCGTCGGCGGTGTAGAGCGGCTCGACCGGCTCGCCGGAGATCGTGGAGAAGAGAGCGTCGCGCTCGGGCTTGCGGCCGTAGGTCTCCTCGCGCCAGCGGTCGACATCTGTGGTGGGCCGGACCGGGGTTGCCATGCGAGCTACAGCGTAAGGCTCAGACCCTGCCCAGGGTAGGTCTCGTCCAGCCGCCGCCGCCAGGCGCTCGTCGAGCCCGGCGATCAGCACGGGGTCAGGCATGCACGCCCCGGGCGGCCAGCTGCTCCCGCAGGCGCAGCACGGCGAGGTCCTTGGCCTTGGCCTCGAACATCGCGTCGAACTCGAGCCCCCGCGCGGTGTTGCGCAGGAAGCCCTCGAAGGCCAGCGGATCGACCAGGTCGGCGTGGTTGCGCAGGTCGGGCAGTACGAGCTTGCGCTCGACCCGCCGGCCGACCTTCTTCTTGCGCTCGGTCACGTCCAGGCGCGGCGAGGAGAAGTGAATCTTCGGACGCATGCCCTCCGGCCAGGTGGCCAGGGCCAGCTCGAGCGCCTCTCGGTCGGGGACCCCCTCGGGGTCGTGGCAGTGGTGGTGAAGGATGTCCCAGACCACCGGCACGCCGAGCCGCCGCGCCAACGGCAGCACGTCGACGAGCGCGTACGTCCGGTCGTCGTTCTCGATCACCAGGCGCCGTCGTGCGGCCTGTGACAGGCGCTCGAAGCCCGCCGCGAAGCGCTCGGCGCCCGCCTCGTTCCCGCCCGCCCGGCCGCCCACGTGCAGCACGATCACCGACTCGGGCGGCAGCTCCATCGCCTCCATCAGGCCCGCGTGGACCTCCAGCTCGGCCACCGCCACGGACACCGTGTCCGGGTTCTCGGAGTTGAGGACGGTGTACTGGCCCGGGTGGGTGGAGAGGCGGATGCCCAGCTGGCGAGCGCGGGAGCCCGTGGCGGCGAGCCGCTCGGCGCACTCCTCGATCTGGCCGTTGAACTGCGGCAGGTCCGGGTGGCTCGCGTAGGGCGCCAGCGAGCTGGCCATGCGGTACATGCGCAGGTCGTTGCGGTCGAGGTAGTCGAAGACCGCGGCCAACCGATCGAGCGAGACGCTCAGGTGCGGCCCGGATTGCCAGCGGCGAGTGTCGTGCGAGGGCAGGCCGCCCTCGCCCAGCACCTTGACGGCGAAGCCGAGTCTCAGACGCCCGTGCGCCCGCGCGGGCTCTTGGGCGAGCTCCGCGGGTTGCCGCGCTTGCCGGCGCGCGAGCGGACCACGAAGAACAGCACCGCGAGCACCAGCAGAAAGGCGAGGGCGATGCCGATGATGACCCCGATCGCCCCGCCACCGGGATCGTCCCCGCGACCGCCGGGAGCCTCCGGTTGGTTCTGGGCGATGAGGATCGCCGCTCCGCTCAGCGAGAGGTAGGCCCTGTCGAGCATCGTCTCGGCCTCTACCCCGCCCCGTCCGCGATCAATCGTCGTCGTCATCAGGGTCGCCGTCGGTGCCGAAGAAGCCCCCCGCGCACCCGCGCACCGCGCGGCACTCGGACCGCTTCGTCGAAGAGCCTGCGCCGTGTCGCTTGTCAATACCCGGGCTACGTGGCCCAGGAATGTGAATGCCTACTCGTCCTCGGAGTCCTCGTCGGCAAGCGGGTTGCCCGCAGCCTCCTCGACGGTCTGCTGCTCGCCGGTGCCGAACGGGCCCGGGGCGTCGGAGTGCTGCTCGGTGTCCCACATGCTGGAGCTCTCCTCCTCGTCGGCCTGGACGGGCTCCTGCTCCTCGCCGCGCTCGGCCTGCGCGCCCTTTCCCTTGCCGTCCTCGGTGTCGTGCTCGCGCTCGCTCATGGCGCTCGTCTACCCCCAGCCCAGGAGGCTGAACCGCCGCCTGGGACGCAGGCGGGCGGCCAGATAGCCGCCCCCGCCCCCGAGCAGCGCCACCCCGGCCGCCGCGCCGGCGATGCGCAGCCGCCGGCCCAGCTTGTCGAAGCGCATGATGCGCCAGCCCTCGGCCCGCGCCACCTCCTCCAGCGCGCGGTCGGGGTTGACCGCCACCGGGTTCCCGACGGCCCGCAGCATGGGCAGATCGGACTCGGAGTCCGAGTAGGCGTAGGACGCCGCGAGGTCGATGCCCTGCTGCTCGGCCAGCTCGCGGATCGCGGCCGCCTTGCCCTCGCGGTAGGTGAAGTGGCCCTCGGGGCGGCCGGTGTAGACACCGTCGCGGACCTCGGAGCGGTTGCCGATCCCGCCGTCGAGGACCAGCACGTCGGCCAGGGTCTCGGCCAGCTCGTGCGAGGCGGCAGTGACCACGTAGGCCAGCCGCCCGGCGTCCTGGTGGTCGTGGGCCTCCTGCAGCACCTGCGGGTAGACCGCCGGCAGCACGCCGGCCAGCACCTGCTGGCCCATGCGCATGAGGTCCACTTGGCGCTGCCCGGTAATCGCCTCCGCGATCCGCTCGCGCAGGACGTCGGTGCTCTCGTCGGTGGACCCCTCCAGCCGGAAACGGATGTTGGCCAACACGTCGCGCGCCATCTGACGGCGCGAGATCAAGCCGTTGCGGTACGCGGCACGGGCGAAGTGGAGGGCGCTCGAGCCCTCGATCAGGGTCTTGTCGAGATCGAAGAAGGCGGCCGCGCGAGCGGCCGGCGCAGCGCCTCCTCCTCCGTCGCTCACCTGCCGCGCAGGCTTCGCTCCCTGCATCCTGGTCCTGCTTGGCCGTCGCGGCGCGAGCTACGCGCCATTCACTTCGACGATCACCGCGTCGCCCTGGCCGCCGCCCGAGCAGATGGCCGCGACGCCGAGCCCGCCGCCGCGGCGGCGCAGCTCGTGCGTGAGCGCACCGAGGATGCGCGCGCCGCTGGCGCCTATCGGGTGCCCGAGCGCGATCGCCCCGCCGTTGACGTTCACCTTGCTGTCGTCGATGCCGAGCATGCGCATGGAGTTGACGGCCACTGAGGCGAAGGCCTCGTTGATCTCGAAGAGGTCGATGTCGTCGACGCTCAGGCCGGCTTTCTCGAGCGCGAGCTTGGTGGCGTTGGCCGGCGTGCGCGCGAGGTAGGGGAAGTCGTCGGCGACGGCGGCCTGGGCGATGATCGTGGCGAGCACCTGCTTGCCGTTGGCCTTGGCCCACTCGTCGCTGGAGAGCACCAGCGCCCCGGCGCCGTCGTTTACGCCGGGCGAGTTGCCCGCGGTGTGGGTCCCCTCCTTGCTGGCGATACCGGGGAGCTTGGCGAGGGTTTCCAGCGAGCCCTCCCGCCGCGGCGCCTCGTCGACGTCGACCACCTCCTCGGACTTCTTGGACTTCACCGTGACCGGGACGATCTCCTCGGCGAGACGCCCCTCGTCGGTGGCCTCGACGGCGCGCTCGTGGCTGCTCAGCGCGTACTTGTCGAGGTCCGCGCGGGTCATCTCGAGCTCGTCGCCGACCTCGGTGGCCTCCAGCGCCATCTGCTTGCCGGTGAAGGGGTTGGTGAGCCCGTCGTGGGTCATCGCGTCGAGCGCCTTGACGTCGCCCATGCGATAGCCGAAACGAGCGTTCGGCAGCAGATACGGGGCCTGGGACATGGACTCCATGCCGCCCGCGACACCCACGTCGAGGTCGCCCGCGCGCACCGACTGGTCGAGCATCCCGGCCGAGCGGAGTCCCGAGGCGCACACCTTGTTCACGGTCTCGCTCGAGACCTCTTTCGGGATGCCGCCCTTGATCTGGGCCTGGCGAGAGGGGATCTGCCCCTGTCCGGCCTGGAGCACCTGTCCGAAGGCGACGTGCTGCACCTCGTCGGGCTTTACCTCGGCGCGCTCGAGAGCGGCCTCGATGACCTTCCCGCCGAGTTCGGTGGCGTCGAGCGATGAGAGGCCTCCGCCGAGCTTGCCGAAGGGGGTGCGGGCGGTGCCGAGGATGACGGTCTTGGGCATGGCCGAGAGGCTACCCATACACTGCCGCGCCTCATGCCCACTGCCGTCCGCGCCCGCAGCGGCGCCCCCGAAGAGACCTCGGCCGACACCCGCGTGGTGCCCCTGTTCGAGGGCGAGTCCCTCCCGGGCGACCTCCAGGCGCTGGTCGAGTCGGGCGAGGCAAAGGCCGCCCTTCGCAAGCTCGCGGTCACCCACGAGGACGACCGCCGGGTGATCGTCGTCGGCCTGGGCAAGCGCGACGAGCTCGATCCCGAGAAGGCCCGTGTGGCCGCGGCGGCCGTGGCCGGCCGCGCGAGGGAGCTGGGCGCCGCGTCTCTGTCCTGGGACGCCCCCGAGGGCACGGCCGCCGCCGTGGTCGAGGGCACGCTGCTGGCGCTCTACAGGTTCGACCGCTTCAAGACCTCGAACGACGACGCTGACGACGACGGCATCGCCTCTCTGGAGGTCAACGGCGACGAGGGCGAGGTCTCAGCCGCGCGGGTCACCGCCGAGGCGCAGAACCGCGCCCGCGACCTACAGAACCTGCCCTCCAACGTGGCCACGCCGACCTTCCTGGCCGAGCGGGCGGGGGAGATCGCCGAGGAGCACGAGTCGCTGGAGGTCGAGCTCATGGACGGCGAGGCCATCATCTCGCGCGGCATGGGCGCCTTCGCCTGCGTGGCCCAGGGCACCTACGCCGAGCCGCGGCTGATCGTCCTGCGCTATGAGGGCGGCAGTTCGGGCCCGCACCTCGGCTTCGTAGGCAAGGCCGTGACCTTCGACACCGGCGGGATCTCGATCAAGCCCGCGGCGAAGATGCACGAGATGAAGTTCGACATGTCCGGCGGGGCGGCCGTGCTGGAGTCGGTAGCCGCCATCGCCGAGCTCGGGCTTCCGGTGCGCATCACGGCCGTCGTGCCGGCCACCGAGAACATGCCGAGCGGGCGCTCGGTCAAGCCCGGCGACATCGTCACCGCGATGAACGGCAAGACGATCGAGGTCAACAACACCGACGCCGAGGGCCGCCTGATCCTCGCCGACGCCCTCGCTTACGCCGTGGAGCAGGGCGCAGAGCGGATCGTCGACCTGGCCACACTCACCGGCGCGATCATCGTCGCGCTCGGCTCGACCTTCGCCGGAGTCTTCTCCAACGACGACGAGTGGTGCGCTCAGGTGGAGGAGGCGATGGGCGCGACCGGCGAGCTGGGCTGGCGCCTCCCCCTGCACCCCGAGATCTTCGAGATCACCAAGGGCCAGTACGCCGATCTCACCAACGCCGCCGCCGAGCGCAAGGCCATGTCCTCCTACGCCGCAGAGTTCCTGCGCCAGTTCGTCGACGACACCCCGTGGGTGCACCTCGACATCGCCGGCACCGCCTGGGGCCTCGGACGGCCCTACGTCGGCAAGGGTGCGTCGGGCTTCGGCGTGCGCCTGCTGGTGGAAGTGGCGAAAAGCGCCACTTAGCAGGCAAGAAAGCGCTCTGTGATCTCCGTCACAGAGGGTTTGAGATGGGCCGGACCTGGCTACCGTAAGTCAAGTAGTCGCAATCTGGCCCTTGCGTAGAGCCCTGCGCGCCTAGTCGAAGCGGGGCTGCGGACCGCCCCCGAAGTCTCGGTGGTTCGCCGCACGGAGCCTCTGTCTGGAGGTTGATTCATCTGATTCCCAAGCGAACCCTTGCCGTATGTGCGTGCACGCTCGGCGCCGGTGCCGGCGCCTCTGCTGCGCTCGCGGCCGAAAACCAGAAGAAGGACCCTGCCGAGGGACCCGTTGTCGAAGCGCTGGTCCCGGTGGTCGACGAGCAGCTCGTGCCGCCGTCCGGCCGGCCCACCAAGGGCCTGCAGGACCACTACCTCGAGCTGCACAAGGAGGCCCGCGAGGACGGCGTCAAGCCGGGCCGCAACGTCATCAAGGACGGCGTCAAGGAGCGCGACGGCGACGTCCGCCTCGCCAACGCGCGCGACGTCAAGGAGTCGGTACGCGTGCTCAAGCGAATGACCGCTCCGACGCCCGGGGCCGCCCAGGAGGGCTCTGCCACTCAGACCGCCGGCGGCGCCGCCGGCGGTGCCGCAAGCCCGCAGCTCGAGTCAATCGCCGCCTGCGAGTCGGGCGGTGATCCGAGCGCCGTCGGTGGCGGCGGTCAGTACCGCGGCAAGTACCAGTTCTCGCGCGAGACCTGGGCGTCCGTCGGTGGTAGCGGCGATCCGGCCGCGGCCGCCGAGGCCGAACAGGACAAGCGGGCCTCCCAGCTGCTCTCTCAGGGCGGCGCGGGCCAGTGGCCCGTGTGCGGCGGGTAGGTCGAGAGCCCTACCCGCGCTCGCGCTCCGCGCGTTCGTCGTGGCGGCCGCGGTCGTCGCCGCCCTCCGGGCGGTTGGCTCGGCCGCGGTCGCCGGGCTGGTCCGCGCCTTGGTGTTCGCCCTGACCGCGGTCATGCCCGCCGCCGGGCTGCGGGACGTTCACCTCGGCGTCCTCGTCGGCGTCCGGGTCTACACGGTTGGCCTCCTCATGGCGCTCGCGCGCCTCGCGGCTGACGGTCTCGGCCTGGGCCTTCGCCTGCTCGGCTGACGCCTGCTCCCGGCGGGCGCGCGCGGCGCGCTCGTCGGCTTCGGCGGCCTGCTCCTCGGCCTTGGCCGTGTGCACGGCGGCCTCGCGACGGATCTCCTTGGCCTCGCCCCGACGCTGCTCGTGCTTGCGCTCCCTCTGCTTCTTACCGAGGAACGCAACCAAGGCGATGATGACGATCGCCACGACGACGATCGCGATGATTACTCCTATGGACATCTCGGGTCTCCTTCCCTCTGCGGGCTGGTTACCCGCTCGCTAGTCGTTCGATACTTCCTCCCCCTCCATCTCGGCCAATTCCCGCTTGAGCACCTTGCCGGTGGCGTTACGGGGGAGCTCGTCCAGAAAGACGATCTCGCGCGGGACCTTGTAGCCGGCGAGGTTCTTCTTGACGTAGCCCTTGAGGTCCTGCTCGGAGGGCTTCTTGGAGCCCTCGGCCACCACGAAGGCCCGCAGGCGCTGGCCGAATTCGTCGTCGTCGACGCCGATCGCGGCCACGTCGGCTACGCCCTGGTGGCGCGAGAGCATGTCCTCGACCTCCTTCGGGAAGACGTTCTCGCCGCCCGAGACGATCATCTCGTCGTCGCGGCCCTCGACGAACAGGCGCCCGCTCTCGTCGAAGCGGCCCACGTCGCCGGTCGCCATCAGACCGTCGATCTCGTCCTTCGAGCCGCCGCCCGTGTAGCCCTCGAACAGCATCTCGTTGCCCACGAAGATGCGGCCGGTCTCCCCCGTCGGCACCTCGCGGCTCTCCTCGTCGAAGAGCTTGACCAGGGTGCCCCGCGGCGGGCGTCCCGACGTGCCCGGCGCCGCGCGCATGTCGGCCGGCGTGGCGATCGTGGCCCAGGCCACCTCGGTAGAGCCGTAGAGGTTGTAGAGGTTGTCGCCGAAGGTGTCCATCCACGAAACGGCGAGGTCACCCGGCAGCGCCGAGCCGCTCGCGGCGACCACGTTCAGCGAGCTCACGTCGTACTTGCGCAGCGTCTCCTCGGGCAGGTCGAGTATGCGCTGCAGCATCACCGGCACCACCGCCAG
>Ga0126307_10000241_pt1 | contig 35569 bp, 40 predicted proteins | sample Plot28_FD_89955 | JGI IMG/M metagenome (GOLD analysis project Ga0126307, IMG submission 89955) | Serpentine soil microbial communities from UC McLaughlin Reserve, CA, USA - Plot28 | ecosystem: Environmental > Terrestrial > Soil > Grasslands | place: USA: UC McLaughlin Reserve, Lake County... | reverse complement strand
TCGCCGACGCCTGCGAGTTCTTCAGGGACATCCCGAAGATCTCGCGGAGGCTCGTCACCCTGCGTGACGTCGGGCTCGATTACATCCGCCTGGGCCAGCCGGCTACCCAGCTCTCAGGCGGCGAGGCACAGCGCGTGAAGCTCGCGACCGAGCTCTCCAAGGTGGCCACCGGCGACACGCTCTACATCCTCGACGAGCCGACCACCGGCCTCCACTTCGCGGACGTCCAGCGGCTGCTCGACGTGCTCGATCGCCTGGTGGACGCCGGCAACACGGTGATCGTCATCGAGCACAACCTCGACGTGATCAAGACTGCGGACCGGATCATCGATCTCGGCCCGGAGGGCGGGGAGGAGGGTGGCAACGTCCTGGCCACCGGCACGCCGGAGCAGGTCGCGGCGACGCCGGGCTCCTACACCGGCGAGTTCCTCACCGAGCTGGTCGAGCCCGAGATGAAGATCCGGCGCACGGGCAAGCGCAAGACCGCTGTTGCCGCGTAGGTTCCCCCAAGGCCATACTGGGCCGATGAGGGAGAAGGCTTGCTAGGGGAACTCAGTTTCGACATCAACAGCAGCGCCGCGTTCGATCAGGCCGATCAGCGCGCGGGCATGATCCTGCTGGGGTCGATGCTGCTCTCCTTCGCCTTCATCCGCTTCAGCACGCGGATGATTCGGGCGGAGGTCTCCTGGTGGCCTGGGAACGTCAGTCCCGGCGGGCTGCACATCCACCACCTGGTCTTCGGGATCGTGCTGATGATGCTCGCCGGCTTCCTCAACTTCGTCATCCAGCCCCCCAGCCCCTGGTTCGAGGTCCTCGCCGGCGTCTTCGGGGTTGGCATGGGGCTGACGCTCGACGAGTTCGCCCTCTGGCTCTATCTGGACGACGTCTACTGGACGGAGGAGGGCCGCAGCTCCGTGGACGCGGTCGTGTTCGCGGCGATCATCGGCGGGGGGGTGATCGTGGGATTTGTTCCCCTTGACGCGAGTGGCGGCTCGATCATCGCGATCGTCGTTTCGGTGCTCATCACCTTGGGGATTTGTGCAGTCGTCGCGCTGAAGGGAAAGGTCAGCACGGCGGTGATCGGGATGTTCATCCCGCCGGTCGCTTGGGTCGGAGCGATCAGACTCGGCAGACCCGGATCCTGGTGGGCCAGGCGACGCTACACGCCGGGCACCAGCAAGCTCGAGAAGGCGGTCGCCCGCAAGGCGCGCCACGACCGCCGCGTCCGCCGCTTCCAGGATCTGATCGGCGGGGCGCCGTCCCTGCCGAGCCCCCGAGCGGGCGGGGACTCGAAGACCCCGGACTGAATCGATCAGCCGGCCGGGTGGAAACGAAGCTCGAGACCGGTCTCCTCGAGCCACCCTCTGATCGTCTGGTGCATGAGCTGCGCGCCAACGATCGGCTGGCCTGGATCGCTCCACTCGGACGGGACGAGGGCGAAGGGCCGGGTCTGCCATCCGCCGAGACCCCCATGCGAGCCCATGAACTCCTCGAACGGAGCCACCTCATTCGCCTCGGCGTCGTACATGCAGTTGACGAGGATGTCGGGGCAATGAGCGAAGCCGTTCGTCCGCCGAAGGTGATCCGCCGCGTGCTGCCCGAAGTCCCGGAGGGGGTCGTCGCCCTCGATCCGGTCGTCGCTCAGGTCCCGCTTCCCCGCGCCGCCGAGGACCACCGCGCCGTTCTCGGTGCGGACCATCACGAACCCGATGCCCGGATGCTCTGCCAGCGTCTCGATGAGACGAGGATGCGCGGACTCGATCTCGTCCAGCGAGAGTCGATGCCTCGGATCCGGCAGATAGACGAGTCCGAGACCCCCAGAGGCGAGCACCACGGCGGCATGCTCTGACCCGTTCGCCTTCGACTCCTCGACGGCCTCCCGGTTGGGACCAAGGACCACATCGCCGTCGATCAGGTCATCGCGGGTGGCCCGCGCCAGGACGCGGCTTCCGGCGGTCTCCTCCAGCCGCGCATCGGTGAGCGCGCCTCCGACTGAGCTCAGGCCCTCGTCAGGGGCGGGGGGCGCGAAGACATCGCCGCTCGCAAGAGCGGACTGCACGAGCGCCTCGAGCTCGACGCCGTAGCGCTGCCGAAAAGGGCGACCCTGACTCTGCCCGTGGTCGGAGAGCACCATGAGGTGATACGGCCGCGGCGCTTGCTCCATTGCCTTCTCGAGTCGGGCGAGCTGAGCATCGTGCTGTTTCAGGACAGCGAACGCGTCGGGTTGCTCGATTCCGGAGTGATGCGCCACCTCGTCGTAGCCGACGAAGGTCGAATAGACGACGGGCGTTCCCTCGACGATGTCCCCGAGCAGCGTGGCGACGTTCAGGTCCCGCATCACGACCGTGATCGCGCCCCGCATCAGCGGGTAGAGACCGCCCCGGTAGATGTGCTCCTTGCCCCGCTTGCGCTGCCGGCGGGCGGCCCTCAGCTCCAGGAGAACGTCCCAGAGGTAGAGGGCGATCGTGCGCGTGAACCCGTACGGGTCGGCGAAGTACGCGAAGTACTCCCGCGCGCTGGACCGCTTCCTGTCGCGGAGAACGCTCATCGTCGCGGAGCAGTGCGGGGCGTCGCCGGAGAACATGTTGCCCCGGCTCGCGCCGCCGGCCGCCAGCAGACCGCCGCCGTCGGAATGGCGCTGCTCGATCTCCACCGCGTCCTTGCCGTGATTGGAGACCATCGTCCGGCCGGTCTCCTTCTCGTACCAGCGAAACGCCGGCATGTCCTCGTTGCTGCCCAGGAGCAGCCCCGCCTGGCTGGCGCCCGTCTGGGAGGAGAGGTCGCACTCCCAGGGGACGATCCGGTGCGAGCCGCGCTCGAGCCAGCGCGCCATCGTCGGCGCATGCCTCGCGTCGAGGGCCCGCCGCAGCACCGGTTCGGCGAGTCCGTCGATCTCGAACATGATCACCCCTGGGACCTCCGTCCGGTCGCGCACCCGGCGTGTCCTCCGGCGCACCACGCGCAGCTGGCGCGCGTCGTCGTCGATGCTCAGGGCTGGGGCGAGCAGCATCAGGCTGACCGAGAGGACGAAGGCGACCAGGAGGGCGCCGAGGAAGTCGGGCGCCTGCCCGTCCACCACGTCGATGGAGATCGAGACGATCGCAGCGTTCAGGACCAGCGAGCGCAGGCCGAAGGTGAGCACGGTCAGGGGGAGGAAGACGCGGATCAGGAGCGGCCAGAGGATCGCGTTGAGCGCGGCGATCAGCGCCGTGGCGAGCAGGATCGCGCCGAAGCTGGGCACGCTGATCCGTGGCATGAGCGCCACGGCAGCCCAGAAGACGAGCCCGATCAGGACCCAGAGAGCGAGCCAGCGCAAGGTCGCCCAGGCCGCCCGCGTCGCCTTCTCCCTCAGTGTCATCCGTCCTCCAGGTCCGTGCTCGAGCCGGGCTGCAGCACCCTAACCTCAACCCCCGGCGCGAGTCGCTGCGCCAGTCGCGCGAACTCGAGCGGCGGCTCCGTGAGGGGCTTCGGGCGCAGCCATCTCAGGCCAGCCGGATAGAACGTGCCCCAGTGGATGGGGATTGCGAGCCGCGGTCCGATTCTCTCCACCGCCTCTGCGGCCCGCTCGGGATCGAGGTGTCCCTCTCCGACGGAGGGACCCCAGCCCCAGATCGGCAGGAGCGCGAGGTCGAGTCCGGTGAGCTCCGACATCTCGGCAAACAGGTCGGTGTCACCCGCGAAGTAGACCGCTCGCCTGCCGCGACGGATCACGTACCCGAGGGGCTCGATCTCCTCTCCTCGGTGCCGGTCGCGATACCCGTCGTGAACTGCGCGAACGCCGGTGAGCTCGGTCCCTCCGATCGAGAGGGTCTCGCCGGCGCCGATCTCGTGGACCAGCTCCGCACCGCCCTTCGCCACCCACCCGGCAGCGCCTCGAGGCACCACCAGGGGCGTCGTGGCGGGAAGTCGGCGCAGGGACGGAATGTCCAGGTGGTCGCGGTGAAGGTGGGAGATCAGGGCCAGGTCTGAGCTGGCGGGGACCCCGGGAACCGGCGGCGGTCCCTGCCGCCGCAGGGGTCCGAGCCACCCGCGCAGCATCGGATCCGTGAGGATCGAGACGCCGTCGAGCCGAAGCAGCGTGGTCGCATGGCCGATGTAGGTCAGCCGGTCCATCGGGGGCGTTTGCTTAGGTGATCATCCATGAAGGGCATCGGCCGATGATTCTTCGCGGCCGGCTCCGCCGGCGCGGCGCCGCGCCGGCGGAGGACGAGGAAGACTTCGTAGAGATCGATCCGGCTGAGCTGTCGGGCCTCTTCGCGGCTCCGAACTGGCTCAGGGACGCCGGGTTCACCTCCTGGCTGCTGGTGGGTGTGGTTCTCCTGCTGGTGGGCGTCGTCTGGCTCCTGGCGCTGACCCACGTGATCTTCCTGCCCCTGGTCACCGCCGGGGTCATCGCTGCGGTGGCGGGACAGCTCGTCTCGCTACTCAGGCGCCTCGGCGTTCCACGTGCCCTCGGCGCCTTGCTGGTCCTGGTGCTGATCGTCGCCGCAGGCGCGCTCGCCGGTTACCTGGTTGTCAGGGGCATCGGCACCGAGACGTCCGCGATCAGCCACCAGCTGTCGAGCGGCGCCGATCGGATCGAGGGCTGGCTTCAGGACCTCGGAGTGAGCGACGGCAAGGCGCAGGCCGCCAACCACGACGTCAGCTCCGGCGTCGGCGACTCGTTCGGGGCGCTGATCGACGGAATCGCCGCCGGGATCGAGAAGCTCGCGTCCCTGGGCTTCTTCGTCGCGATGACGGTGCTCAGCCTGTTCTTCCTGCTCAAGGACGGTCCGGTCATCCGCTCCTGGACCGAGCGCCACATGGGTGTGCCGCCGGAGGTCGGCCACACCGTCACCGGGCGCACCCTCCAATCGCTGCGTGGCTATTTCCTCGGAGTGACGATCGTCGCCACCTTCAATGCGCTACTCGTCGGCGGCGGTGCGCTACTGCTGGGGATACCGCTCGCGGGCACGATCGCCGTGGTGACGTTCATCGGCGGCTATGTCCCCTATCTCGGAGCGTGGACGGCCGGGGCGTTCTCGGTGCTGATCGCGCTCGGGGGATCCGGGCCGGAGGCGGCGAGCGGAATGGTCGTGATCCAGCTGCTGTCGAACGGGCCGCTTCAGCAGATAGTCCAGCCGGTCGCCTACGGGGCGGCACTGGGCCTACATCCACTGGCCGTTCTGGTGCTGACGATCGCCGGGGGAGCCCTGTTCGGGACCGTCGGACTGATCCTCACCGCTCCGATCGTCTCAGCGGCGCTCAGGATCTCTGCGGACCTGTCCCGGACCCGCGCCGATCAGGCGACTCAGGTTCAGGCCCGAACCAATCCTGCAGTTTCCGGCTGACCGCCGGACTAGGATCGCATCGACCGGTCGGGGATGACCGGGCACACGGCCGCCTTCCGGGTGGCCGGTTACAGAGAGGAGACCTGGTGAGAGGTGCGGGTCGAGTCGTCTTCGCGGCGATCCTGCTGCTGATGGTGGGCACGCTCAACATCATCTACGGGATCGGCGCGATTTCAGATGCCAATTTCTACGCGAACGACACGAGGTACATCTTCACGAACCTCAACGCGCTCGGATGGGTCCTGGTCATCATCGGTGTGATCCAGCTCACGGGTGGCTTCTCGCTGATGGCTGGCAACCCATACGGCCGCGTGATCGGGATCATCGCCGGCAGCCTCGGCGCCATCGACGCGCTGCTTTCGACGGGCGGAACGCATCCCTTCTGGTCACTCGGGATCTTCGCCCTTTGCGTTTGGGTGGTCTACGGGCTCGTCGTCTTCGGCGAGGACGAGCGAGCCGAAGTGCGCTGAGCGAAAAGGGAGCCCGGCCTTGGCCGGGCTCCCCGCTCGCTACTCAAAGCCTCAGCGCGCCAGGGACACGCAGGCAGCCCGTTGGTTGGAACAGCCGCGAACGCGGAGCGCCGACCGCCGGGACCCATCAGCGGGTCAGGTTCCGCATGTAGAGCGCCGCCATCAGCTCAACCGTACCGCGCACGATGAAGCCGATTCCGGCGAGCAGCGCGAGCGTGGTCAGGCCGATGTCGGGGTTCGCCACGATGATCACGCCGGCGGCGATCCCGACTACGCCGAGGACCGCCGCGATCACCCGGTGCTCGCGCTCGTCCATGGCGCGAGCGAGATCGGCCACCCCGGTGACGATGAACCAGAAGGAGAGGGCAATCAGCAGCGCCAGCACCCCGGCGCCCGGCCGGACCAGGCACACCAAGCCCGCCAGGATCGCCAGGAAGCCGACGATGAATCGAAGCACGCGCCCGCCCTCGGTGTGGATCTCGATGGTGGCGAGGCTGATCCAGACCGCCCCGATGAAGACGAGGTTGATCCCGACGATCAGGCCGAGCACCAGCAGAGTGATGTCCGGGTAGGCCAGGGCCAGCACGCCGGCGGCGATCGAGAGGGCGCCGAGCAGCGCCACCACCCACCACTTCGCCGGGTCGGTGCTGACGGTCCCGGTTCCTTCCACCTGTGCCATCTGGCTTCCTTTCGTTGGGTTCAGCTCGCCGGCGTCGGGACCCGCGAGTCGACGAGCAACGCAGCGCCGATCGCCCCTCCCGGGTCTCCGAGCGCGGCCAGCCGGATTGCGGGCGGCCGCTCGTCGGCGAAGAGGTGCGGGTGCATGCGGGCGGCGATCCGCCTCACGTACTTCTCACCGAAGCGGACACCCAGGCCGCCGCCGATGATGACGGCCTCGGGGTCGATCACGTTCACGCAAGAGGCGACCCCCGCGCCGAGGGCCTTCACGGCACGATCGATCAGCTTCGTCGCCAGGTCATCGCCCTGCTTCAGCGCCCGCTCCCAGATGCCGCTCGTGAGCCGGTCCCGGCCATGCTCCTCCATGATCTTGAAGAGATCGGTCTTCGCGCCGTTCTCGACCTCCTTGCGCGCCTTCAGCTCCATGGCCGCACGACCCGCGTAGGCCTCCATGCAGCCCTTGCGACCGCAGGTGCACCGGGCGCCGCCCATCTTCACGACGACGTGGCCAATCTCCGCGGCGGCGCCTCGGCCCAGCCATGGCTTGCCGTCGAGGATCAGGCCGCCGCCGACCCCGGTGCCCCACCAGACGCCGAGGATCGTGTCGAACTCCTTCCCGGCGCCGAGCTCGAATTCGCCCTGGACCGCGACCTGCACGTCGTTGCCGACCCTGACCGGGACGCCGAGCTGCCCCGAGAGATGTTCGCCGAGCGGGAACGGCCCGATCCAGCCCGGCAGGTTGCGGGCATCGGAGACGACGCCGGTCGACTCGTCCGCATCACCCGGTGAGCCGACGCCGACCCCGGCCAGCTCCCGCGTCTCGACACCCGCCTGCTCGGCGGCCTCCCGCATCGCGCTGGCCATCTCGCTCGCGACGTCCTCGGGACCGCCGGTGGTCGGAGTCGGATGCCTCGACTCACCAAGCACCCTGTTGTCGTCGTCGACGACGACCGTCTGGATCTTGGTGCCGCCGAGGTCGATCCCGCCGCGCGGTGCGTGATCCGAGCCGGGGCTCACCTCGCAGACCATAGACCCCTGCTTTGACAGTCTTTTCCCGTGCCGCCGGACGACCTGCCACTGGTGCTGCTCTTCGAGGTGCCGCCGGTAACGGACGCCGATCGGGAGAATCTGGCCCACCAGCGCTACAAGGTCCGCGGGACCATTGTCGATCTGGTGCCGCCGATCGACTGGCGGATGGACCCCCACGACCACGTCAGCTGGCGCTTCTGGCTGCACACCATGCAATTTCTCGACGTCCCGCTGCGGATTTACGAGCGGGACGGCGACCTCGAGGCGCTCGCGAAGGCCCGCGACCTGGCACTCGACTGGGTTGCGGGGAATCCCATCGGAGGAGAGCGCACGGGCGACTACGCCTGGTACGACATGAGCACGGGGATGCGCGCCGCTTTCCTCGGCTACGTGTGGCGAGAGTGCCGGCGCAACGACCTGCTCGAGCCCGGGCGGGAGAGCGAGCTGACGGCTTCGTTGTACGTTCATGCGGATTGGCTCTCGGATGAAGCGAATTACAAGCCGCAGACCAATCACGGGCTGTTCGAGGACGCTGGCCTATACGTGATGGCCGAATACGCCACTGAGCTCCCCGAATCCGCCGAGTGGCGGGAGTTCGCCGAGCATCGGTTTCTCGAGACACTCGCGAGGCACGTGCAATTCGACGAGGGAGCGCACAAGGAGCACTCGCCCGGCTACCACTTCTACATCCGCGACCTGGTGAAACTCCTCAACGAGCGGGCCGGGATCGGCGGTGAACGGCTCGGGGAACTGGTGGGAAGGCTCGACGCGGCCGCGGGGTGGATGGTCCTGCCGGACGGGACGACGACGCCCTTCGGCGACACCGACATGAACCAAGCCCCGGCCTTCGCCCGTGATGCGGCCGGGAACGACGGCTTCCGGGTGTTTCAGCGGGCTGGGTACGCATTCGCACGGCGCAACGGCTCGTACCTCGGCTTCACGTGCTGCTACCACACGTACGCGCACAAGCACGCCGACGAGCTGAGCTGGTGTCTATTCGAGAACGGTCATCTGGTGGTTGGGGAGGCGAGTCGCTACGGGTATCGCGACGAAGAGGACCCGGCCCGCATCTACGCTCGCGCGAGTCACGGACACAACGTCCTGATCGTCGACGACGAGAGCTTTCCCTGGCGCGGTCAGACCCCATATGGAAGTGGGCTGTTGGCGTCGGGCGAGGGTGCGGGCTGGTACGCCGTTCTCGGGCGTAACCCTCTCCTGAAAGGCGTCGATCACCGCCGGCTACTGCTCTATCGGCCTGGCGAGTTGGTGCTCGTCGTCGACAAGGTTGATGCCGAACAGGAGCACACGATCGATCGGCGTCTCCACTTCGGGCCGGATCTGGTTGCGTCAGAGAGCGACCGCGCGATAGTGGCCAGGGGCGAGGACGAGCGCGTGATCGCAACCCTCATCGAAGGAAGTGAGGCTCCGGTCGAAATCAGCTCGGCGCGAGGGATTGAGGAGCCGCGGATGGACGGGTGGACGTTCCCGCGCGATCTCACCAAGGTGCCCTCCGACGTCGTGACGCTGCGATCCAGGCTCGCAACCGGGCTGCTGATACACGGCATTGCCACCGGGTCGAGCGTTCCTTCGACGGTCTCGGCGCGTACCGCGCCTCGCTACTGGTGGCGAGCCCTGCGGCGGCGCCCGGTCGAGGGTGACCCGATCGTCGTCGAGATCAATGGTGAGCAGGGTGGCTCAGAGGTGCGCGTGTTTCAATCGGGGACGCAGCTGAGCGTCGAAACCGCCGGCCTGACTCGGCCGGGCCGTTCCTAGGAAACCAGGGTGGCTTCGTTCACTCAATGGCGCAGCTGGTGGGTGAAGCGGCGCTGGTACGAGCGCAACCGGCGCTGGCGCCGACGGCGCCGGATCAACCGGCACGCGGCCGAGGGCGGGTTCTTCATCCGCTGTCCGGTCGAGGGCGAGGTCCTCGAAGCGCTCGACTCCGGGCACCTCGAGATCGGGGAGGGGACGTTGCTCGAGCCCGGCTGCTGGCTCACCCTTTCGGGTGACGCCCGGATCAGGATCGGCGAGGGCTGCTTCCTGAACCGGGGAACGATGCTCGCCGCGCTCGAGCTGATCGAGATCGGCGACCACGTGATGTTCGCCAACAATTGCTTCGTCGGCGATTCCGACCATCGGTACGACGATCCGACCAAGCCCGTGACCTGGCAGGGCTTCGAGCCCCAGGGGCCGGTGCGGATCGGCTCGAACTGCTGGTTCGGCGTCAACTGCGTCGTGACGGGCGGCATCGAGATCGGCGAGCGGGCTGTGATCGGCTCGAATTCCGTGGTCACGCGCGACATCCCGGCGGGCGTGATCGCCGCCGGCGTCCCGGCGAAGGTGATCAGGGAGATCGAGTTCAAACAGCCTTAGGCGTCCCGAGCGGTTCCTAGACTCGCCGCGTGCTGAGACTCCGCCTCGCGGTCCCGGAGGACCGAGCCGACTCGGTCACGGAAGCCCTCGAGGGGACTGGGGGAGTGCACCGGATCGTCGCCCTGAATCCCGAGCGGCCGAACACGGGAATCGTTCTCGCGGCGGACGTGCGGCCCTCCGTGGCCGATCGCGTCATGAGGCTGATCCGCGACTGGGAGATCGACGAAGCCGACTACCTGCTGACGCGGCAGGACGTGGTCGCGCCCCATCCTCAGACCCACGCGGGGTTGGCCGACCCGGAGGAGTTCGCCTGGGTCGAGGTGATGGGGGAGGCGAGGACGCACTCCCGGCCGCTCGGCCGCTACATGGCGCTGATGGCCGTCGCCGCTGTGCTCGCCGCGATCGGCGTGCTCACCGACAACCCGATCCTGATCGTGGGCGCGATGGCCGTCAGCCCGGACCTGCTCCCGATCTGCGCGGCCTGCGTCGGCATCGTCGGACGGCGGCTCCCGCTCGCCCGCCGATCGATCGGAACGCTGCTGCTGGGGATCGCAATCACTTGGGCGGTGTCCGCGGTGCTCGCCTGGGGGCTCCAGGGGGTCGGCATCCTGAGCTCGAGCTTCCAGGTCCACGAGGAGGGCCTGCACGGTCTCGAGCACATCGACTACTCGACGATCCTCGTGGCGCTGGCCGCGGGTGTGGCGGCGATGCTCTCGTTCGAGACCCGCGCCGCCGCCGCGGTGGGGGTTGGAATCTCGGTCACCACGATCCCGGCATCGGCCCTGTTCGGCGTCTCGCTCGGCCTTGGCGAGGTGAGCGTCTCCTGGGGTGCCGCCGGAGTCCTTGCGGTTAACGTCACGCTCCTTCTGCTCTCGGGAGCGGCCACGCTGGCGGTGCAGCGTCAGTTCGCGGCACGTCGCAAGCCGGCGCCGAGTCCGAGCGGCTAACCGCTCAGGAGACGACCTGCACGAGGACGGTGCGCTCGCGCGGCCGATCGTCGAAGTCGATCAGCACCAGCTGCTGCCAGGTCCCGAGTGCGAGCCTGCCGCTGACCAGCGGGACCTGCTCTGAGGCGCCGATCAGCGAGGCCCGCTGGTGGGCGTGCGAGTTGGTGTCGCGGTTGAGGCGATTGTGCTCGTAGTCGCCTTCGACCGGAACCAGCCGGTCGAGCAGCTCGCGCAGGTCCGCCACGCCGCCGGGCTCGAACTCCATCGTCGTGAGCGCCGCGGTCGAGCCGCGGACGAACGCGGTGACGATGCCGTCGTCGACGGACCCCCCGGCTACCACTCGTTGCACGTCGGCGGTGATGTCGAGGACGTCGGCGTCGCCCTCCGTCGAGATCTGCAGGTCTCCGCTGTGGACGGCCACCTGCCGCACGCTAGCGGACGACTTGACACCTGATAGAAAGGGTGGCACGCGGGTCGCTCAAGGATGAGCGAACCGATCCGACCGAGGGGAGTTGGTGGAAGCGTCCGAAGGTTCGCCCCGTGCGACCACCGCGCCGCGAAAGCGGCGGGGCGTCGTCTTCACCCTGCTCGCAGTCGCCTCGCTCGTCGGCTTCCTTGCCGTCTTCGCGCTCTGGGCGAACCGCCAGTTGCTCGAGACCGACACGTGGACCGATACGAGCTCGAAGCTGCTCGAGGACGAGGAGATCCGCACCCAGGTCTCCTTCTTCATGGTCGACACGCTGTACGCCAACGTCGACGTCCAGTCCGAGCTGCAGCAGGGACTACCTCCGCGGCTGCAGCGGCTCGCGGGGCCACTATCGGGCGCGATCCGGCAGCTCGCGCAGAGGCTCGCCGACGAGGCGCTCCAGCGCCCGAGGGTGCAGGAACTCTGGGAGACCGCCAATCGGAACGCTCAGGAGACCCTTCTCGACGTCGTCAAGCACGGCGGCGACGAGCCGGTGACCTTGGACGTGGGGACGATCGTCGACCAGCTCGGACAGCAGCTGGGAGTGGAGACCGCCGGCAAGCTCCCGCCCGGCGTGGCCGACATCGAAATCGCTTCGAACGACAACCTGGTCAAGGTCAACAAGGCGCTCAAGCTGCTCAGGACGCTGGCGTGGGTGTTGACCGTGCTCGCTCTCGCCCTCTTTGCCCTGGCGATTTACCTCGCCGACGGCTGGCGACGAGAGGCGCTTCGGACGGTCGGCTTCGCCTTGATCGGGATCGGGATCGTGGTCCTGGTCGCGCGGAGCATCGCGGGCAATGTGGTGGTGAACGCGGTCGCCTCGACGGAGGCTGTCAAGCCCGCCGCCAACAACGCCTGGAGCATCGGCACCTCGCTGCTGAACGACCAGGGCGGCGCGGTGATCTTCTACGGCATCTTCATCGTGATCGGCGCTTGGCTCTCCGGCCCGATGGGTTTCGCCCGGAGCGCCCGGCGCGCAATCACCCCGATCCTCGAGCGGAGATCCATCGCCTACTCCATGCTCGCGTTCATCCTGCTGCTCCTCTTCTGGTGGTCGCCCACGCCAGGCTTCCACCGCCTGCCCACCGCATTGCTGCTGATCGCCCTCTCGATCGTCGGACTGGAGTTCCTGCGCAGACAGGCGATCGAGGACTTCCCGGAGGAGACCTGGGAGACGGCGTCTGAGCGCTGGAGTTCCTCGCTTCGCTCGCGATTCGGACGGAGGGAGACCTGATTTCGAATGGAGGTGAGAGATGACTGGTAGTTCTGAGATCGGACCGGTCGAGTACCTGATCGTTGCCTTCCCGGGGAACCGGTTCCGCGGGGAGATCGCGCCCGCGCTCGGCGACCTGGTGGAGGCGGGGACGATTCGGATCATCGATATCGCGTTCGTGGGAAAGGATGAGAGCGGCGAGGTCGCTGCCTTCGAGCTCAGCGACCTCGACCCCGAGGTGCGGGAGGGGCTCGAGAACCTCGGCGCGACGTCGGGCGGACTGTTCAACGAGGACGATCTGATGGCCGCGGGAGAGGAGCTCGACCCCAATTCCTCGGCCGCGCTGCTCGTCTGGGAGAACGTCTGGGCGAAGCCGGTGGCGGATGCGATCCGGGATGCCGGTGGCGAGCTCTACGACTACGACCGCGTCCCACACGACACCGTCGTCGCCGCCCGCGCGTGGGCGATGACGAACGCCTGACAACGAAGGAGGACTGACGATGCCGTTGGTACGACAAGGACCTGGACTCATCCGCGGTGCGGCTCGCGTCGGAGTGGCAGCAGGAGTGGCCGGCCGGGTGCAGCACCGCCAGCAGGAGAGGTGGGCTGCCGAGGAGCAGCTGCAGAACACCCAGCAGCCGGCGCCTGAGGCCGCGCCAGGCGAGGCTGACTACACGACTGAGCTCGAGAAGCTCGCCAAGCTGCGCGATCAGGGGGTGATCAGCCCGGACGACTTCGAGGCGAAGAAGAAGCAGCTCTTGGGAATTTGACCGGGTTCAGCCCTGTGGCGGCGGCGCCTCGTACTTGAGCGTGATGCTCAGCGGCCGGCAGGTGTAGGTCGCGAACGGGTTTCCCTTCGTGCGCTGGACCTTGAGCCTCCCGGTATGCGCGGCGAAGGTCGCGGTGCCGCCGCTCTCGGGGACGCTGCCATCGTGAAAGACACCGTCATCAAGCGCGTAGGCGTACTGGAGCGTGAATTGAACGATGAAGCGTCCCGACTTTCGCGTCGGATAGCTGCTCCCGTACTGGATGGTCCCGCCTCCGACCGAGGGGCTGTCGATGTCGAAGGTGCGGTTGGCGCGGCATTTCTTCGGTGCGAACTTGTGGCTCGGCGCCATCACCTGGCCCCTCTTCATTTGCCGAGCTGACGCTACGGCCGAGCGCTCATCAGCCCTCATCAAGGGCACTACCAGTCCCAGGGCGTGTCGCTGCCGACCAGCGCCTCCTGCTCGAGGTAGCGGGCGAACTCCTCGAGCTCCTCCCGCGGGATCGAGTAGGTGTGCTCGTTCTCGTCGGGGAATCGCCGCGCCCGGACCTCCTCCGCGTAGGTCCGGACGCCGTTGAGCGACTCTTCGCGGAGGTTGGCGAAGCGCCTGACGAACTTCGGCTTGTGACCCGCGTAGACCCCGAGCAGGTCGTGGAGCACGAGGACCTGCCCATCGGTCGCCGGTCCAGCGCCGATCCCGATCACGGGGATCTCGAGCTTCGGCACAAGCGCCTCGGTCACCGCCGCGGGGATCGCCTCGAAGACGATCGCGAAGCAGCCGACCGACTGGAGCGCGAGCGCCTCCTCGGTCAGCCTGGCGGCAGCCTCCGCCGTGCGCCCCTGGGCCTTGAAGCCGCCCAGCGCGGTCGCCGACTGAGGCGTGAGCCCGACGTGGCCCATCACGGGGATGCCGGCCCGCACGATCGCCCGCGCGCGGTCGACGGACGGGCCGCCACGCTCCAGCTTGACCGCGTCGACCTGCGCCTCCTTGACGTAGCGCTGGGCGTTCTCGATTGCCTGCTCGTTCGACGCCTCGTAGGAGCCGAAGGGCATGTCGCCGATCAGGAACGGGCGCTTCAGGCCTCTGCGGACCGCCCCGGCCATGATCAGCATCGCCTCCATCCCGACGGGGGTGGTCGCGTCGTAGCCGAGGACGACCATCGCGGCTGTGTCCCCCACCAGCACGATCTCGACGCCGGCCTCGTCGACGATCAGCGCGGAGGGGTAGTCGTATGCGGTGACCATGACGATCGGTTCCCCGGCGCGCTTCATCTCAGCGATCTGCGGAAGGGTCACGGGCTTGCGCTCGTCGGGCTGAGGCTTGTCGATCGGTTGGGTGCTCACAGCAGTGCCTCCTGTTCCGGGCTCACTCCACCGAGCAGCACGGTGGGATCGCTGTCGACCGCGACCACCTTGTTGTCGTCGCCGACGTGGACGACGATTGGCGAGTAGCGCTCGAGGTCCTGCTCGTCATAGGAGCCGAAGCTGGCGACGATCACCTTGTCGCCGTTACGGACGAGCCGGGCCGCCGCGCCGTTCACCTGAACGGTGCCGGAGCCTTCCTCGCCCTCGATCGCGTAGGTGACGAACCGGGCTCCGTTGTCGATGTCCCAGACGTGGACCTGCTCGTTGACGAGCATGTCCGCCTGCCTCATCAGGACCGGGTCCAGGGTGATGCTGCCGACGTAGTCGACGTCACAGTCGGTGACGGTCGCGCGGTGGATCTTCGACTTGAGCATCTGACGCTGCATCAGGCCTCCGTTGTCTCAGTTGGGGGAGCGATTACGACGTTGTCGATCAGGCGGGCCCTGCCCACCCGCGCGGCCACGGCCACCAGGACGGGCCGCCCGTTGAGCTCCGCGACCGGGGAGAGATCCTCCGCCGAGCGCGCCTCCACGTACTCCGGCTCGACGCCGGCGTTACGAAGCTCGTTGACCGCGACCTCGACCAGGGCGTCGGTGGAGATTTCGCCCTCGCGGGCCGCATGCTCGGCGGCGCGAAGGGCGCGGGAAATCGCGGCCGCGCGCTCGCGCTCCTCGACACCCAGGTAGGCGTTCCGCGAGCTGAGCGCGAGGCCGTCCTCCTCCCGCACGGTCGGCAGCACCTCGATCCGGACGGGGAAGTCGAGGTCGCGGGCCATGCGCTGGATCACGATCGCCTGCTGGGCGTCCTTGCGGCCGAAGTAGGCGACGTCAGGCTGGACCGAGTTGAACAGCTTGGCCACGACGGTGGTGACGCCGTGAATGTGGGAGGTACCACGCTGCTGGGGATCCCCCTCGAGCACGGCGGTGAGATCGCCCGCGACCTCGACGGAGGTAGCGAAGCCCTCCGGATACATCTGCTCACTCTCAGGGATCCAGAGCAGGTCTACGCCCACCTCGGCGGCGAGCCCGGCATCACGGGCCTCGTCGTGTGGATAAGAATCGAGGTCCTCGCCCTCGCCGAACTGCGCGGGGTTGACGAACAGGCTGACCACGACGGTGTCGCAGTCCTCCCGGGCCCGGCGCATCAGCGAAAGGTGGCCGTCGTGGAAGTAGCCCATTGTGGGGACCAGGCCGATCCGCTTGCCTCGACGGCGCGGTGCCTCGAGCGCCTCCCGCAGCTCAGCCCTGGAACGGACGATCTTCATGAGGCCATCCCGTGGAGGGATTCCCAGGCCGTGGCCTCCGCACGCATCGCCAGCACGTCATAGAGGCGGACGAGCTCAGGCGAGTTCTCGGCAAGGGCGACCCGGTGCCGCTGCACCGTGGCGCGATCGCCGCGAGCGACCGGCCCGGTGAGGGCGGCGGGTCCGCGCTCCGCCCAATTCGCCGCCGTGCGTAGGACGAGGGGGGCGAGCAGCTCCCGCGCGTCGTCGAGGCCGATCCGCGCGAGCACCTCGGTGGCGGACTCCTCGAGAGCGACCATGAGGTTGGAGGCCATCGCCGCTGCGGCGTGGTACGCCGCGCGTTTCTCTTCGGGGACCTCGAACGGCCGCATCCCGAGCGCCTCGGCGAGAGAGCAGGCGTAGGCGAGCGATTCCACGGTGGAACCAGCGATCGCGGCCGGCGTTCCCTCCGTTTGCGTCTCGCCGTCGGCGAAGGTCTGGAGGGGGTGGAGCGAGAAGGTGGCGGCCCCACGGCCCGCCGCGGGCGCGAGGGCGTCGAGGGTCGTCGCCCCGCTGACGTGGCCGACGAGCGCCGGGGGCGAGGACCCTAGCCGGCCGGCCGTCTCCGTGATCGCGTCGTCCGGAACACAGAGCATGGCGGCCGTCCCGGGCGGAATGAAGCCGAGCTCCTCGTGCGACACCAGCTCGGCGTCGAGCCCGGCACGTTCCGCGGCCGCTGCCAGGGAGCGGCCCACGCGTCCGCGGCCGACCAGTGTGAGCGGCGTGCTCAGGGGGGAGGGGATTTCATCCCGTTCCAGTTCCCGCATCGGAGATACCAGACGGCTCTGTTGTGTAGGACGAGGTTGGAGAGAGGTTTCGGTGCTTGTCGGGTCCACGCCCTTTCGGTCGCGGCCCGCGGCGAAGTATAGAGAGGGCTTCTGGCTGTCCAGCCAGTCGATTCCGCGCTTCAGGACCGGCGATTCGGCCGAATTTGCGGGCCGAAATCGCTTCGGAGCGGTCGGGTACCCGAACTACCATCAATGCGGTGCCGATCTACGAGTTCGTCTGCGAGTCGTGCGGTCAGCGCTTCGAGGAGCTGGTGGGGTCCCATGTCGGACGTGAGGCCGAGGACGTCGCCTGCCCGGAGTGCGGCTCCGCGAAGGTCGAGCGGCAGCTCTCCACCTCCTACTCGCCGCTGCAGCACCAGCTGACTCCGAACCAGAAGCGCCGGCTGGAGGACAAGAGAGGGGTAGCCCGCGGCGGCGCCACGGACCGCTTCAAGCGTCAGCGCGCGGCCGAGCGCTCGTCGGCCCGGCGCCGGAGGGGCGCATGAGCGACGCCGACACCCGCCGCGAGGCGCTGGTCGAGGTCTACAACCAGGCCTCGATCTGCGAGCGCTGCCCCCTCTCCGAGACCAGGGCCCGGGTGGTCTTCGGCGCCGGCAACGCCGACGCGGACCTGATGTTCGTCGGCGAGGCGCCCGGGGCGGAGGAGGACCGCCAGGGACTGCCGTTCGTCGGCCGCGCGGGCGGCTTCCTCACCGAGCTGCTCGAGGGCATCGGGCTGAAGCGAGAGGATGTCTTCATCGCGAACGTCCTCAAGTGCCGGCCCCCGGGGAACCGCGATCCGCAGCCGGAGGAGATCGACTCCTGCCGTCCCTACCTGGAGAAGCAGGTCGAGCTGATCCAGCCGCGCGCGATCTGCACGCTTGGGAACTTCGCGACAAAGCTGCTGACGGCGAACCCGACGGGGATCACCAAGGTCCGTGGCACGCCGCAGGAGCACCTGATCGGCGGCCGGCACGTCTTCATGCTGCCCCTCTTCCACCCCGCCGCGGGATTGCGGACGCCCCGCGTCGCCGAGCAGCTCCGCGAGGACTTCCGGCTGATCCCGGGCCTGCTCGAGCAGCCTTTGCCGGAGCCGGAGCCATTGGTTCCGGAGGGCGCCGGCGAGCCGGACCAGATGGGCCTCTTCGGCGGCTGACCCCAGGATGTCCGAGGCGAACGTCCAGGCAGCGCGTCAAATGATCGACGCCTGGACCCGGGGCGAGATCGACCGGAGCGCGTGAACGCTCGGACCCGCAGCGCGTCCGAGACCGAGGCACTCGGCGAGAGGCTCGCGGCTGAGCTCGGGCCGGGCGACGTCGTGCTGGTCAGCGGCGACCTGGGCGCCGGGAAGACCACGCTGATTCGCGGTGCCGCCCGTGCGCTGGGCGTGAGCGAGCCGGTCACATCGCCGACCTTCACGATCGGGCATACCTACAGCGGCCGGGTGCCCGTCTCGCACGTCGACCTGTATCGGCTCTCCGAGCTCGACCAGGAGGACCCCGCCCTACTCGGCGACTACGTCACCCCCGAGGCGGTCTCCTTCATCGAGTGGCCGCGGGCGGCGGAGCCGTGGCTCGAGCGGATCACCCGGCGGGTGGAGCTCCGGCACGCGGGCGGCGACGAGCGCGAGATCGAGTTCTAGTAGCCGTACCCGCCGCTGTTACTGGTCGCGGTCTGAATCTGGCTCTGGACGCTCTGCACCTGGGTGTCGACCTGGGACTTGACGCTCTGAGCCTGCGACTGCACGCTGCTGGCGACGCTGGTGGCCTGGCTCTGAACGCTGCTCGCCTGCGACTGGATGCTGTCGATCGCGCTGTTGACGTCGGCGCTGTCGTTGTCGTCGTCGCCACAGCCGCTGACCGCCACGCCCGCGCCGACGCCGAACACCGCTACGGCGACCACCGCCGCGATGCCCCACGCTCGCCGTGCGCCGCGCTTTGACCTGCTGGACTCCTCTTCCATGGACGCTCTCCTTCTCCCGGGATCTGTGGACGCCTCGCCCCGTCACGGACCCTACTGATGTTGGTACTGGGTGTCGATACGGCGACCGACCATGCCGTCGTGGGGGCAACCGCCGACGGCGAGGTAGTCCGGGAGTCCCTGGTCGGCCCGGGCTCCGATGGACGCCCCCGCCACTCGGAGGTCCTTCTGGCCGAGATCGAGCGCACGGCGGAGGCGGCCGGCGGCTGGGAGCGGATCGACCGGATCGCGGTCGGCGTCGGGCCGGGATCCTTCACCGGTCTGCGCATCGGGATCGCCACAGCTCGGGCGCTCGCCCAGGCGCAGGACCTTCCGTTGGTCGCGGTCGGATCGCTCGCGGCGCTGGCGCGGGGGATCGCAGAGGAGGGGGGCGGCGAGCTCGCCCTGGCGGTGTTCGACGCCCGTCGCGGCGAGGCGTTTGCCGCACTTTTCGAGGGCACCGGCGAGGAGCTCTGGCCGCCGTTCGTCTCGCCGCCGGCCGAGCTGGCGGCGAGGGTCCGAGGGCTGGGTCGCGCCTCTCTGGCGGCCGGGGACGGAGCGCTACGATTCGCCGCAGAGCTGGAGGCCGCCGGCGCCACGGTAGCCCCGCCCGAGGATCCGATCCACCGAGTCGCCGCACGGCAGGTGTGCGCGGTGGGGGAGGCGGCAATCGAGGCGCCGACCGACCAGATCCAACCCCTTTACCTGAGACCGCCCGATGCAAAGAGATGGCGTGAGCGAGATCGCGGAGTCCCCGGGGGGTGATCCCGGAGAGCTCCGGCTGCGACGCCTGGGCTACGGCGATCTGCCATCTGTCATCTCGATCGAGCGGCGCTCATTCCCGACGCCGTGGTCGCTGGCGATGTTCGTGCTCGAGCTCTCCAAGCCGTCCGGCATCTGCCTGGCGGCGGAGGACGAGCATGGCCTGGTCGGCTACCTCGTCTGCGCGCGGTACGACGACGTATGGCATCTGATGAACGTCGCCGTCCATCCGGAGCACCGGCGCCGCGGTGTCGCGACCGATCTGATCGAGAAGCTCTTCGAGGAGGCCGGTCCCGGCGCCCGCTTCACGCTCGAGGTGCGGGTCTCCAACTCACCGGCGATCGAGATGTATCGCCGCTTCGGCTTCCGTTCCGCAGGGCGCCGCCGCCGCTACTACCACGACAACGGCGAGGACGCCCTGATCATGTGGTTCGAGGCTGCCGAGGGCGCCTCGATCGCCTCTTGATTTTCGCGCTGGAGACCTCCTGCGACGACACCTGCGCCGCCGTCATCGACGGATCGCGGATCCTCTCCAACGTCGTCTCCTCCCAGGCAGCCTTCCACGAGCGCTACGGCGGCGTCGTCCCCGAGGTCGCCTCGCGCCACCACCTCGAGCTGGTGAACGCGGTGGTCGCCGCCGCCCTCGAGCAGCCCGGCATCGACCTGGCGGAGATCGACCGCATTGCCGTCACCCAGGGTCCCGGGCTGATCGGAGCGCTGCTTGTGGGGCTGAGCACCGCCAAGGCTCTGGCAGCCGCTCATCGCAAGCCGCTGGTGCCGGTCGACCATCTCCACGGCCACGTCGCGGCGAACTTCCTGGAGCCCGACCCGCTCGAGCCCCCGTTCCTCTGCCTGATCGCGAGCGGCGGCCACACCCTGTTGGCCGGAGTTCGCGATCCCTTCGGCTTCGAGGTGATCGGACAGACGCTGGACGATGCCGCGGGCGAGGCCTTCGACAAGGGCGCCCGGCTGCTCGGCCTGGGCTATCCCGGCGGGCCCGCGATCCAGAAGGCCGCGGAGGGAGGGGATCCCGAGGCCTTCGACTTCCCGGTGGCGATGAGCGGCAGGGGTCTCGACTTCAGCTTCAGCGGGTTGAAGACGTCGCTCGTCTACAAGGTGCGCGACCTCAGCGCGGACAAGATCGAGGCGCGGCGGGCGGACCTCGCCGCCTCCTACCAGCGCGCGATCACGGGCCAGCTCGTCGCGAAGCTCCGGCGCGCCGCCCGGGATGGCGAGTGGCCAGCCATCGCCCTCGGCGGTGGCGTCGCCGCCAACGCGGAGCTGCGCGAGCACACCCAGGATCTCTGCGATGACCTCGGGCTCCGCCTCAAGCTGGTCCCGATCTCGCTCTGCACCGACAACGCGGCGATGATCGCGTCCGCTGCCCGATTCACCCAGCCGATCCCGTATCCCGATTACCTGGGCTTCGATGCCTTCGCCACGGGTCAGGCTGTACGCGCGGCCTGAGTGCCACCTCTGCGACGAGGCGCGCGCCGGCCTCGAGCGGCTTCGCGCGGACGGCCTCGACTTCGAGATAGACGAGGTCGACATCGAGACCGATGAGGAGCTGCACGCCCGCTTCCTGGAGCGGATCCCGGTGGTCGAGCTCGAGGGGGAGATCGTCTCGGAGCTCTTCCTGGACGCGGACGGACTGCGAGCGCGGCTCGATACCTTGTCCGCATGATCGAGGACGTGGCGGCCAAGACCGCCCAGGAGCAGGGGTCCTCGGACCTCTCGGACGGCGATCGGCTCTCGCTGGGGGTCGCGGCCCGGCTCTCCCGCTATCTCCAAGTCCTGACCCAGGCCCGGAAGATGGGCAAGGGCACGGTCTCCTCCCAGGAGCTCTCCGACTACACGCACATCAACTCGACGCAGATCCGCCGCGACCTCTCGGGGTTCGGCAAGTTCGGCAAGAGGGGCGTCGGCTACAACGTCGAGTCGCTGGTCAGCGAGATCCGCAAGATCCTCAGGACCGCCGGCCAGCACAACATCGCCCTCTTCGGGGCCGGCCACCTTGGCCAGGCGATCGCGAGCTCCGACATCTTCGCCGACCACGGCTTCCGGATCGTCGCGATGTTCGACGTCGACCCCTCCGTCATCGGAAGGTCGATCGGTGGGCTCGAGGTCCGGCCGTTCGATCAGATCGATGAGGTCGTCGAGCGCGAGCAGGTCGTGGTCGGCGTCCTCGCCGTCCCCTCGGACGCGGCGCAGGAGGTCGCGGACCGCCTCGCCAGGTCCGGCGTCAAGATCATCTTCAACTACTCCGAGCGGCTCCTGCAGGTGCCGCCCGACGTCACGGTTCACACCTCGAGCCCCGCGGTAGACCTGCTCTACGCCCTCTATTTCTATTTGACGTGATCTGAGATCAGAGCCCGCGGGTGACGACCGATCCCGAGCCACAGCACGACGCGCTCGATCTCGAGGCGGTGCGCGAGATCTTCGATGCCTCCACCGATTTCACCGTCGGGATCGAGGAGGAGTTCGCGATCGTGGATCCGGCGATCCTCGACCTCGAGCATCGCTTCGAGGAGCTGCGGGCAGCCTGCCTCCGCGACCCCGAGCTCGCGCACTCGGTCAAGGGCGAGCTGATCGACACGGAAATCGAGATCCGCTCGGGCCGCGGAGAGACCTTCGCGGACGCGGCCGACCGGCAGCGGACGAGGCGGTCGCGGCTGTTCGCCATAGCCGACGAGATGGGACTCGCCCTGGCCGCGATGGGCACGCACCCGTGGGCGAACTACCTGGACCAGCACATCATCGACACCGAGCACTACCGCAGGCTTGAGGGGGACCTCCGCTGGGTCGCGCAGAGAAACAACACCTGGAGCCTCCATGTTCACGTTGGCGTGCGGGGAGCGGGTCGGGCCGTTCAGGTCTCTGATCAGATGCGCGGGCTGCTGCCGCCGCTGCTCGCGCTCTCAGCCAACTCGCCCTTCCTCGACCACCGCGAGACCGGGCTGCATTCCGTGCGGACCGAGATCTTCACGCGCACCTTTCCCCGCTGCGGGGTCCACGAGCCGTTCGGTGACTGGGACACCTACGCCGACTTCGTCCGCCTCCTGCAGGACACCGGCTCGATCGTCGAAGGCACTCAGCTCTGGTGGAGCGTGCGGCCGCATCACGCCTTCGGAACGGTCGAGGTGCGGATCTGCGACGCCCAGACCAGCGGGGACGAGTCCCTCAACCTGGCGGCGGTGATCGCCGCGTGCGTGGATCAGGTGGCGATCGATTTCGACGAGGGTCGGTCCGGTGATTCCGGCGGGTTTCTCGGGCGGCTCGGTATACGCCAGCGCGAGATCGAGGAGAACCTCTGGCGGGCGATCCGCTATGGGATGGACGGGGAGATGATCGATTTCCGAGACCGCCGCGTCATCCCGACCCGCCAGGTGCTCGAGGAGCTGGTGGAATGGACCGAGCCGGCACGGCAGAACCTCGGCCTGGACGTCGAGCTGCCGGATCGCAACGGCGCACAGCGGGCCTACGCGCGTTTCGCCGAGGGCGCGCCGATCGAGGAGATCTATCGCCGTTCAGTCGAGGAAACCCGGAGAACCTACGCACCGGAGGGAGCAGTCAGTGGCAGATGAGGAACAGCAACAGGGCGGACCCGAGGGCGGGGAAGGCCCGAGCGAGGAAGAGCTTCGCGCGCAGCTCGAGGAGGAGATTCGCAGGGTCCGGGTCGAGGACGTCGTCCTGCAGAGCGCGGTCAGCATCCTGAACCTCTCCGCGAGGCGAATCGCGAAGGACGACGAGCGGGACCTCGAACAGGCCAAGGTGGGCATCGACGCCGCGCGGGCGCTGACCGAGCTGGTGAAGCCCGAGGCACAACCACAGCTGCGCCAGGCGATCTCCGAGCTGCAGCTGCTCTATGCCAAGCACGCCGGCGAGGAAGGTGGGTCGGAGCAGGGACCTTCCGACGAGCCGCCGAAGGGCGATTCCGGCTTGTGGACGCCCGGCGGAAGCGCTGACGGATAGACTCACGCGCCGCTTTCCACCTACCCGGACAGGGAGCCTCACTTGACTGACTTCTTCACGGACTATGGAGTCGTTGTCGCGCTCGGTTGCGCGGCCGCGGCTGTCGTCTACGGACTGCTGGTCACCCAGCGACTGCTGGCAAAGTCGCCCGGCAACGAGCAGATGCAGGAGATCTCGGGCGCGGTCCAGGAGGGCGCCAGCGCCTACCTGAAGCGCCAGTACATGATCATCGCCGGGGTCGGCGTGGTCGTGGCGATCCTGCTGATCCCGCTGCAGAACGTGGAGACCGCGATCGGCTTCCTGATCGGAGGCGTGTTGTCGGGCGCGGCCGGGTTCATCGGCATGAACCTCTCCGTGAGGGCCAATGCCCGGGTTGCGGAGGCGGCGCGCGGCGGTATCCCGCCGGCCCTCGACATCGCCTTCAAGGGCGGCTCGGTGACCGGGCTTCTGGTCGTCGGACTCGCGCTGCTCGGCGTGGCCGGGTACTTCGGGGCGCTGCTGATCTTCACCGACCTCAGTGACAAGGATGCGGTCGACGCGCTCGTCGGGCTCGGCTTCGGCGGCTCGCTGATCTCGGTCTTCGCCCGCCTGGGCGGCGGCATCTTCACGAAGGCCGCCGATGTCGGGGCGGACCTCGTCGGGAAGATCGAGGCCGGAATTCCCGAGGACGACCCGCGCAACCCCGCAGTGATCGCCGACAACGTGGGCGACAACGTCGGCGACTGCGCGGGGATGGCGGCCGACCTGTTCGAGACCTACGCGGTCACCGCGGTCGCGGTGATGCTGCTCGGGGTGATCACCTTCACCGGCTTCACACGCGAGGTGGCGATCTACCCGCTGGCGATCGGGGCCGTCGCGATCCTCGCCTCGATCATCGGGGCGCTCTCGGTCCGCACCCGCACCGGGAATGTCGAGGCCGCCCTCTACCGGGGTCTGGCCGTCTCGGCCGTCCTTTCCGCCGCGGCCTTCTATCCGATCACGAAGTGGCTGATGGACGACCCGCTGGGCGGCGGCGCGCTCGGCAACACCAGCGCCACCGACCTCTGGCTGTGCGGGCTGATCGGGGTCGGCGTCACCGCGCTGCTCTTCGTGCTCACCGACTACTACACCTCCACCCGCTTCCGGCCGGTGAGGACGATCTCGCGCGCTTCGCAGACGGGCCACGCCACGAACATCATCCAGGGGCTCGCGCAGGGCCTGCAGTCAACGGCGCTGCCGGTGCTGGTGATCGCGATCGCGATCCTCGGTTCCTGGAAGCTCGCCGGCGGCGGCACGGACGGGATCTATGGGATCGGCGTCGCCGTGATGGCGCAGCTCTCTCTGACCGGCCTGATCGTGGCTCTCGACGCATTCGGGCCGATCACCGACAACGCGGGCGGCATCGCGGAAATGGCGGACCTGCCCGAGGAGGTCCGGAACGTCACGGATCCGCTCGACGCGGTGGGCAATACCACGAAGGCGGTCACGAAGGGATACGCGATCGGATCCGCGGCACTCGCCGCGCTGGTCCTCTTCAACGCCTTCACGCACGAGCTGCAGGACGAGGCCGGCGGCAAGGCGCTCAACTTCCAGATCTCCGATCCGGCCGTGCTGATCGGGTTGCTGATCGGCGGGATCATGGTCTACCTGTTCTCCGCTCTGGCGATCGAGGCCGTGGGCCGGGCCGGCGGCGGCGTGGTCGAGGAGGTCCGCCGCCAGTTCCGCGAGCACCCGGGGATCATGCGGGGAACGGAGAAGCCCGAGTACGGACACGCGGTCAGGATCGTCACGGCGGCCGCCCAGAGGGAGATGATCCTGCCCTCCCTGATCCCGATCCTGGTCCCGCTGATCGTCGGGGTGATCTCATACCAGGCCCTCGGCGGGCTGCTGATTGGCGTGATCGTGGTCGGCATCTTCACCGCGATCTCGATGACCGCCGGTGGCGGCGCCTGGGACAACGCGAAGAAGCTGATCGAGGACGGTGAGTTCGGGGGCAAGGGCTCCGAGGCCCACGCCGCCGCCGTGACCGGCGACACGGTCGGCGACCCCTACAAGGACACGGCCGGTCCCGCGATCAACCCGATGATCAAGGTGGCGAACATCGTGGCCATCCTGATCATTCCGATCATCGCCCTGTAGATCCGGCGGCGGTGTTTGTGGCCGCCGCTGATGGCGACGCCGTCCCTAATCTCCAACCATGAAGAGGCGCCCCTCCGCCGACGAGGGCTATCAGCTCGCCGTCCGGATCTTCTCGGTGACGATCATCGGGTTCGGTGTGGCGATGCTGGTGGTCACCGTCGCGCGAGGCGGCGGGCCGGTGGCCGTGGGGGTCCTCTTCGGGTTGCTGTTCATCGCGCTCGGCTCGGGCCGGCTGTACCTCTCGACGCGCGGATGAGGGGCGCGCGGCGATGATGAAGCGCTGGATGGGGGTGCCGTTCCTGTACACCGCCGCATCGGCGGCGGTGGGCTTCTCGATCTACTTCTCGATCGGGGTGGTGGCCGATCGCGGGCTGGGGCTGACGCCCGTGATCTTCCTGCTGGCCGGGCTGATGTTCGCGCTCACCTCGCTCTCCTACGTCGAGGGCGGTGCGATGCTCAGGGAACGAGGCGGGTCCGCGACCTTCGCGCGGCATGCCTTCAACGAGCTGATCAGCTTCATCGCGGGCTGGGCGATCCTGATCGATTACCTGATCGTGATCGCGGCGGCCTCGATCACGGTCTCGCACTACCTGACGCCGATCTCGGACGACTTCGGCGGAGGCGACGTCGAGCTGGCGGTGGCGGCGCTGGTGATCGCGTCTGCCGCGATTCTGAATATCGCGGACGTCACGGGTCGCAACCGCCAGCGGCGGTTGGTCGTGCTGGCCCTGGCGGAGCTGGGCCTGCAGCTGCTGGTGATCGTCGTCGGGCTGCTCGTAGTGCTCCATCCCGACCGGCTGACCGATCAGCTCGCCCTGTTCAGTTCGCCGAGCGTCAAGGACATCGTGTACTCGCTGGTGATCGCGACGATCGCGTACGCCGGGATCGAGGCGGCCAGCGATCTGGCGCCGGACCTCGAGTTCGAGCCGCGGGACCTGAAGAGGGTGCTGGGGGTGGGCGCGATGGCCATCCCGCTGATCTACGCGGGGATCGCGGCCGTGGCGCTGATGGCCGTGCCGGTCGTGTCGACGCCGGACGGACCGCAGACGGCGCTGGCGGGCCGCTACATCGAGGAGCCCATCCTGGGGGTGGTCGCGAATTACGACCCGGCGTGGCTCGCCGACGTCATGAAATGGCTGGTGATGCTGGTCGCGGTGCCGGTGCTGTTCTGGGCGGCCAGCGGGGCGATGCTGGGGCTGTCACGGCACGTCTACGTGCTGGCGACGAACCGCCAGATCCCGAGCTGGGCCGGCAAGCTCGAGTCGACCTACTCCACGCCGTATATCGCGATCGGGATCGCCGCCGTGCTGGCGCTCGCGCTCGCGATCCCGGGCGACATCCGGTTCCTCGCGAGGGTCTATGCGTTCGGGGCGCTGCTGGCCGTGACGATCGCGCAGATCTCGATCGTGCGGTTACGGGTGGTCGAGCCGGATCTCGAGCGTCCGTACCGAGTGCCCGGGAACGTGAGGATCGGCGGTCACGACCTGCCGCTGCTGGCGATCGCCGGCGCGGTGATCAGTGGGCTGGCCTGGCTCAGCGTGTTCGCCTTCCATCACACCGCGCTCTACGTCGGCGGCGGCTGGATGCTGTTCGGGCTGGTCTTCTATGTGATCTACCGGCGGTACGTGGAGGGCACGACGCTCACCAGGCGCGTTCAGGTGCCGGAAGCGTCGCTGAAGAAGCAGCCGGCCGAGGTGGAGTACTCGACCATGCTGGTGCCCGTGTTCGGGAGCAAGCTCGACGACGACATCGTCAGCACCGCAGGCCGGCTCGCGGATGCGCAGGTGGACGAGGGGGAGCGGCCGCCGCGACTGGACGTCGTCTATGTGGCGGAGCTGCCGCTGACCGTGCCGCTCGACTCGCCACTGCCGAAAGAGGTGAAGGACCAGGCGGACCGGGCGCTGGAGCGGGCCCGGGAGGTCGGGGACGAGTACGAGAACGTGGAGGTGACCACGAATCTGGTCCGCGCCCGCTCGATCGGCTCGGGGATCGTCCAGGAGGCGCGGGACAGGGGGGCCGAGGTGATCGTGATGGGCGGGGAGCCGCCGACGCGCGTGCGGGGCGGCGCGATTCTGGGTGGCATCGGTGGTGCGCGGCCGGATGAGATCGGTGAGGTGACCGAGTACGTGCTGAAGAAGGCGCCGAGCCGGGTGCTGTTGACGGCGCCGCCGGAGGAGGAGGAGGCCGCGGAGGAGGAACCCGGGCCGGTGTCGAGCTAGGCCGGGGCTTCGTCGAGCGGATGGGAGCGCTTGGAGTGGCGGTGCTTGTCCGCGTCCAGCCTCTCGCGCGGGATGGTGTTGAGGTCGCGTCCGCGAACGTCCCAGGAGGCGATCCAGGCGAGGAATTCGCGGGCCGGCATCGGGGCGCCGATCATGAATCCCTGAGCCGCGTCGCAGCCCATGCCGCGCAGCAGGCGCCACGCGCCGTCGGTGTCAACGCCCTCGGCCACGATCCGCAGGCCCATCTGGCGGGCGAGGTGGACAGTGGAGCGGACCAGCGCCTTGTCTCCGCCGCGTGCGAGGGCGCGGATCAGGGAGCGGTCGATCTTGAGCTCGTCGATTCCGGAGCCCCGGAGACGCGTGAGTGAGGTGTGTCCGGTGCCGAAGTCGTCGATCGCGACGGAGGCGCCGAGGTCGATGAGGGTCTGCAGCGGACGGACGGGATCGGCGGCGGTCAGGATGGCGTCCTCGGGGATGTCGAAGCGGAGGCCGTCGGCAGAGATGCCGGTCCCGTCGAGGGCCGCGGCGATGACCTCAGGGAGGTTCGGGTCGGGGTTCGACAGGGCGCTGGCCGGGAGGTTCACCGAGACCTCGAGGCGGAGGCCGGAGCGCCACCAGTCGTCCGCCGCCCGGATTGCCAGTTGGAGCACGCGCTCGGTGAGCTGCGGCATGAGGCCGCCGGACTCGGCGAGGTCCAGGAAGTCCGCGGGCTGCAGGATTCCGCGGGCGGGGTGGAACCAGCGGACGAGGGCCTCGACGCCGCTCACTCGCGCGGTGCGGAGGTCGGCCTTGGGGAGGAAGTAGGTCTGGATCTGGTCGTGATCCAGGGCGGTGGCCAGCTCGTCCTGGACGGCGAGCCGCTCGAGGAGGTCGGAGCCGTGGCCGGGCTCGAAGAGGCTGAGCGCACGGGCGATCGCCTCCATCTCGTCGCGCTCGGCGGCGGTGAAGGGGAGATTCGGACGCGCCAGGACGAAATGGCCGCGGAGACGGCCCCGGACCGGGACCACGAGGGTCAGCTCGGAGGCGGTGCTCTCGGTGAGGTCCCCGTCCGCGTAGATGCAGAGCTCGGCCTCGACGGCGTTGCCCGCGTGCTGGAGGGCGAGATGGGTGGCGTCCGCGTCGGTCTCGCAGACCGAGAGGTCGCGGAGGAGGTCGGCCGTGCGCTCGCTCGGTCCGAGGATTCGGGCTCTGCCGATGTGGTCGGTCGCGTCCATGTGGAAGTCCGTTTTCCTCCTATCCCACGCGTGCCGTGTCGCACGGTTGGACCGGCACGAAGTGTCGGGCCGGGACGGGCAGTGGACAAGCGGTCGAACTACGCCCCCCGCTCCGTAGTTGCCCCGGATCGATGGTTGAGGCCAGGACAGGCGAGCGAGACTGTCTCTCTAAGATCCGGGCTGTGTTCGTTCTGATCGTTGGATGCGGGCGGGTCGGCTCGTCGGTCGCACGGACGATGCTGCGCGAGGGGCATGAGGTTTCGTGCCTCGACGAGGACCCGGAGGCGCACGCGCGCCTCGAGGTCAACCTGGAGCGCTCCTGGGAGGATTCGGGCGGTCAGTTCACGGTGGGAACCGGGCTGGAGGAGGACGCGCTGACCGCTGCAGGGATCGAGCGGGCGGACGCGTTCATCGCCTCGACCGACGGTGACAACACGAACATCGTCATCTCACAGATCGCGAAGCGGAGGTTCAACGTGCCGACGGTGGTCGCGCGGATCCTCGATCCGCTGCGCGCCGAGTGGTACGAAAAGCAGGGGGTCAACACGGTCTGCCCGACCAAGGTTGCGATCGAGATGCTGGAGAAGGAGGTCCTGGAGGCCGCTGGCGCCGGCTCCTCCAGCTGATCGTGGGAGAGGGGAAGTACATCATCATTGCCGGGGCCGGCAAGGTGGGATGGAACCTGGCTCGGGAGCTGATCGACAAGGGTCACGAGGTGACCCTGATCGAGGACAATCGCAGCCGGTATCTGACCGTCGAGCAGGAGCTCGAGCACAACATTCAGTACGGGGACGCGTCCGAGCTGTGGGTGCTGGAGCGGGCCGGGATCTCGCGCGCCGACCTGGTGGTTGCGGTGACCGGCGACGACGAGGACAACATGCTGATCTGTCAGGTCGCGAAGGAGAAGTACCTGGTCGATCGGATCATCGCGCGGGTCAACAACCCGCGGAACCGGCCGCACTTCGAGCTGCTGGGGATCAAGCCGTATGTGTCGGCGACCGATCTGATCCTGCGGCTGCTCGAGCACGAGGTGCCGGAGTACGGACTGGTGCATCTGCTCGACCTGCCCGAGGAGCGGCTGGAGATCATCGAGATGATGCTCGGGGACAACAGCCGGGTCGCGGGTCAGCGCGTCGGCGATCTGGACATGCCGGAGGGCAGCCTGCTGATCTCGATCCTGCGTGAGGGGGAGGGCGGGTTCGTGCCGACGCCAGACACGATTCTGGAGGCCGGGGACGAGGTACTGGCCGTCCTCGATCCGGGGCTGGAGGAGGAGTTGAAGGTGTTCTTCGGGTCGGACGGTGCCGGAGCGGGCTGAGTACCTGCTGATCGGCGGGTTCGCGTGTGGCTATGCCGCCGCGGAGCTGCGGAAACGCGGGGCCGAGGGATCGATTCTGCTGGTGGGGCGGGAGCCGGAGCCGCCGTACGAGCGGCCGCCGCTCTCCAAGGAGTACATGCGCGGAGAGGGCGGGCGGGAGGACGCGTACGTGAACGAGCTGTCCTGGTACGAGGGGAACGGGGTGGAGCTGCGGACCGGGACCAACGTCATGTCGCTCGATCCGGAGGCGCGGACGGTGAAGCTGCAGGGCGGGGACGAGGTCGAGTTCGGCAAGGCCCTGATCGCGACCGGCGCGAACGTGAATCTGCTCCGGGTCGATGGGTCGAACCTGGACCGGATCCACTACCTGCGGACCTTCGGCAACACGGACAACATCAGGGCGGACGCCGAGCAGGCGGAGCGGGTGGTGCTGGTCGGCGGGAGCTACATCGCGTGCGAGGTGGCCGCGTCGCTGAAGGCGGAGAGAACCGACTGCGCGCTGGTGATGATGGAGGACCTGGCACTGTCGCGAACCTTCGGGGAGGAGGCCGGGCGGTGGTTCCAGGAGCTGCTCGAGTCCAAGGGGATCGAGTTCCACGGGGGCGAGACGGTGGCCGCGTTCGAGGGTGACGACCACGCGAGAGCGGTCGTCACCGATAGCGGCAAGACCGTCGAGGGGGACATGGTGGTGGTCGGGGCGGGGGTGAGGCCGGACGTCATGCTGGCGCAGCGGGCCGGGTTGGAGATCGAGGAGAGCGATGGCGGTATCCGCTGCGACGAGACGCTGCAGACCTCGGTCGAGGGGATCTATGCGGCCGGCGATGTGTGCTCGTACGAGAGCAGGGTGCACGGGCGGCGGCTGCGCGTGGAGCACTGGGACGTGGCGATGCAGCAGGGACAGCACGCGGCGCGGTCGATGACGGGTGACGCCAGGCCGTACGAGGCGGTGCCGTATTTCTTCAGCGATCTGGCGGACTGGGCCAGCCTCGAGTACGTCGGGCCGGCAAGCGACTGGGACGAGGAGATCTGGCGTGGGGACCGGGACGCGGGCGAGTTCGCGGTCTTCTACGTCAAGGACGGCAAGGTGGCGGGGACGCTGAGCGTCGAGCGATCGGAGGATCTGGGCCATGCGCGCACGCTGCTGGCGGAGGGCGTGGACGTCTCGGGCGACGACGCCAAGGCGCTGCTCGCGGACACTGACGGCGACCTAGCTGAGCTCATAGCGAGCTAGGCTTACCGGGCACGAACTCGGTCCTGAGCCATCTGTTTTTGGGTTCATGATCGAGCAATGCGGGCTGGTGTAATTGGCAACACGTGCGCCTCTGGAGCGCAAATTCGGGGTTCAAGTCCCTGGCCCGCAGTTAGCTGTCGAGACCCGCCTCTTAGCGGGTCTTTTCCGTTCTAACGGAGTATTCCGTCGGTGGGGAGCGCGAGCATCTGTTCGCTGGCGTCGCGGAAGAGGGACGTGGATTGGTCTGCCGTACAGGCCTACTACGACGCCGGTCATACGATGGCCGAGTGCAAGGAACGCTTCGGCCTTACGAATGGTTCGTGGGACCGGGCACGATTGCGGGGAGAGCTGAGAACACGAGGTCGCGGCGGGTGGCGCGGCGGGCACAACACTCGCCGGCAGGTCGAGCGGTTGCTCAATGAGAGGCGCTCGAATGCAGAGATAGCGACGATCGTCGGGATCTCTACTTCACCGTGAGCTATCACGCGCGGAAGTTGGGCGTGCCTCCCGATCCGCGGTTTTCGAAGCGCGTCGACTGGGACGCTGTGCAGGCGGCGCATGATGATGGGATGTCGGTCCGGTAGTGCGCGACGACGTTCAGTTTTCACACCGGCTCATGGCAGAAGGCCGTGCAGAGAGGCGTAATCAAGCCTCGATCCCACATCATCCCGATCGAGCAGCTGCTCGTCACCGGCCGTCGCACCGGCAGGGACCACCTCAAGGGACGCTTGATCAAGGCCGGGTTGAAGGAGAATCGCTGCGAGGTCTGTGGCACCGACAGCTGGCTCGTCAGACCTCTTAACGCGCAGCTGCATCACAAGAACGGAGACGGCACCGACAACCGGATTGAGAACATCGAGTTTCCTTGCCCGAACTGCCACAGCCAAACCGACACCTACGGTGGGCGCAACGGGCACCGGAGAAAGGGGCATCTGAGGCTGGTCGAGGCGCCCGACGACCCGGAGGAGGACGTCGCGTAGCCCGGATGCGGCCGGTTTCAGTCTTCTGACGCCTCCGGGATAGTTGCTACCTTGCGCGGCTCAATGTGGCGCCTGCGACGAGTTTTCGTCCCAGTCGCGGCGGTGGGAGCGGGACTTGCGCTCGCTGCCTGCGGCGGTGACAGCTCTCCCGAGACCCCGATCGCGGTCCCGACGGAGACGCAGCCGAGCCAGGGCAAGACCGAGTTCATCGCCCAGGCCGACTCGGTCTGCGCGGAGGCGAACAGCTCGATCGAGCAGTTCGCCGCGGCCGGCCAGGGACTGACGGAGGCGGACCAGATCGCCCAGCTCCGCCAGGGCGTCGTGGACCAGATCAAGCAGCTCAACCCGCCCAGCGATCCCACCCTGGACCAGTTCCTGGCAGCGATGTCCGACCAGGTCGCGGCAGGCAAGAAGATCGGCCTCGCGCTGCAGCGCGGCGAGGACACGGCCCAGTTCGAGTCCGAACTCGATACCGCCAAGACCCAGGCCGAGCAGGCCGCCTCGTCCTACGGGTTCAAGGAGTGCGGCCAGCCGGTCAGCTCCTCCGGAACCAGCACCAGCAGCTCCAGCTCCTCGAGCTCATCTTCCGGGAGCAGCGGCGGCACCGTGGTTCCGAGCGCCCCCAGCACCGCCGCCCCGCCAAGCAGCGATGGGACGGGCGCGGGTGGTATCGGCAGCGGCACGCCCGACAGCTCGGGCACGAGCGGCGGCAGCACGGGCGGCGGCACGGGTGGGACCGGCGGCAGCTCCGGCGGCGTCGGCCCTGGCTAGCTTCTAAGCAGCGACCTCAGCCCAGGTTCCGTACAGCTGCGCGTACCGGCCGCCGGCCGCGATCAGCTCGTCGTGCGTCCCGCTCTCCACGACCCTCCCGTGCTCCAGCACGGCGATCCGGTCCGCGTTCCGGATCGTCGACAGCCGGTGCGCGATCACGATCGCGGTCCGTCCCCGCAGCAGCCGCTCCAAACCCGCCTCGATCGTCCGCTCGGTTCGCACGTCTACGTTGGAGGTTGCCTCGTCCAGGATCAGGATCCGCGGCTCCGCCAGCAGCGCCCTGGCGAACGCGATCAACTGCCGCTGTCCCGCGGACAGCGCGACGCCGCGCTCGCCGACCTCGGTCTCGAAGCCGCCGGAGAGTCGCCGGATGAAGTCCCCGGCGCCGATCACGTCCGCCGCGCCCTCGATCTCCTCATCCGTCGCATCGGGCCGGCCGAAGGCGATGTTCTCCCGCACGGTCCCCGAGAACAGGAACCCCTCCTGGGGCACGATCCCAAGCTGGCCGCGCAGACAGGAAGAGCGCAGGTCGCGCAGATTCGTCCCGTCGACCAGCACCCGACCCCGCTGCGGGTCGTAGAAGCGCGAGACCAGCTTCGCGAACGTCGACTTGCCGGCGCCCGTCTCGCCGACCAACGCCAGGGTCTCGCCGGCCGGCACGTGAATCGAGACGTCCTCGAGCGCCCACGCCGCATCGTCCTCCTCGTCGTCGCTCCGCTCGATCTTCCCGCTCGACCGCTTCAGGCCCGCGGTTCGATCGAGCCCATAGGAGAACCAGACGCCGTCTATCTCGATCTCGCCGCGCAGCGTGCCGGGGTCGAGCGCGTCCGGCTTGTCGACCATGTCCGGCTCGGTGTCGAGCAGGTCGAAGATCTTGTCCAGCGCGGCCATGCCCTGCTGGTAGGTCGTATAGAGGTTGGAGAGCTGCTGGATCGGGTCGAAGAACGTGGAGAGGTAGCCGACGAACGCGACCACGATCCCGATCTGGGCGTTGCGCGCCGACTCGGTCGCGAGATCCAGCGCCTGATAGCCGCCGTAGAGGAGGATCACCGCGGTCCCGATAGCCGAGAGCAGCTCGACGGCCGGGAAGTAGGACGCGTTCAGGTAGACCGTCTTCAGGTTCGCGCGGCGGTTGAGCTCGTTCAGCTCGGCCATGCGCTCGATGTGCCGGCTCTCCTGAGCGAAGCTCCGCACGACGCGAACCCCGCTCAGGCTCTCCTGCAGGTAGGCGGTCACCTCGGCGATCCGCTCTCGCGTAATCCGATAGGCGCCCGCCGCGACGATCCGGAAGACCAGGCTGGCCACCGCCAGCAACGGCAGGGTGAGAAACACCACCAGGGCCAGCTGGACGTCGGCCACCAGCATGATCACCACCACGCCGACAAGGGTCAGCGTGCTGGAGAACAGGGTCACCACCCCCGTGCTGATCAGCTGGTCGAGCGCATCGACGTCATTGGTGATCCGCGAGATCAGAACCCCGGGCCGGTTGCGCGTGAAGAACCCGATCGACATCTGCTGGACGTGGGTGAAGATCCGGATGCGCAGATCCTGCAGGGCGCGCTCGCCCACCCAGCCGACCAGGTAGGTCTGCAGATAACTGGTGCCCCAACCGACGAACGCCGCCCCCATGAACCCCGCAACGATCAGAACGAGTGCGGTGGTGTCGCCGTCGAGGACCGCCGAGATCGCCTTCCCGACCAGGAACGGCGGCGCCAGGGTCGCGCCCGTGGCAAGGATCAGCGCGCCGAGCATCATCAGCACCTGCCGGCGGTACGGACCGAGCAGCGAGAACAGCCAGCGCACCTTCCGCCAGCGGTTGTCCTCGCCTCTGACCAGCCTCCAGAGCGAGCGGAAGAGGGCAAAGAAGTTCTGCGCGCCGTTCGTCTCGTTCAAAGCTTTGCCAGCTCCTCGCGGTCCTCGAGGTCCCGCTGCAGGTAGACCGAGTCCTCCAACCCCTTCTCCGCGATCTCCTCGTACAGCGGGCAGCGCTCGAGCAGCTCCTCATGCGTCCCCCGATCCACGATCCGACCCCGGTCCATCACCACGATCTCGTCGGCCAGCGAGATGGTGGAGAGGCGGTGCGCCACGATGAACGTGGTCCGCCCCTCCATCGCCTCGCGCAGCCCGGCCTTGATCTGTGCCTCGGTGCGGGCATCCACCGACGACGTCGCGTCATCGAGGATCAGGATGCGGGGCTCCGCCAGCAGCGCCCGCGCGATCGCGACCCGCTGGCGCTGCCCGCCTGACAGGGTCAGCCCTCTCTCCCCGACGACGGTCTCGTAGCCCTCTGGAAGCTGGCTGATGAACCCATGCGCCTGCGCCCGCCGCGCCGCCGCCTC
>Ga0126307_10000240_pt1 | contig 35620 bp, 35 predicted proteins | sample Plot28_FD_89955 | JGI IMG/M metagenome (GOLD analysis project Ga0126307, IMG submission 89955) | Serpentine soil microbial communities from UC McLaughlin Reserve, CA, USA - Plot28 | ecosystem: Environmental > Terrestrial > Soil > Grasslands | place: USA: UC McLaughlin Reserve, Lake County... | reverse complement strand
TCGAGCCGCTCGAGCTGCGCGAGCCCCAGGGCGCAGGCGATGTCGTCGAGCCGGTAGTTGAAGCCGAGCCGGTCGTGGTCGAGCCAGCCCATGTCCGGCGCTCGGCCCTGGTTTCGCTCCGAGTCGACGCGCTCGCGCAGACTCGCTGTCGGTGCGACGACCACGCCGCCCTCACCGGTTGTCAGCTGCTTGTTCGGGTAGAAGGCGAACACGGCGAGGTTGCCACGCGCTCCCACCCGGACGCCGTCGCCGTGCATCGCGCCGAGCGCCTCGCAGGCGTCCTCGACGAGCCACAGCGCTCGCTCCCGGGCTAGGCGCTCGAGCGCCGGGATGTCGGCGGGATACCCGAAGATGTGCACCGGGAGCAGGCCCGTGGTGCGGTGACTCACGGCGGCGGCGGCCGCGGCGGGGTCGATGTTGAGGGTGCGCCGGTCAATGTCGCAGAAGACCGGGCGCGCGCGCTCGTAGAGCATGCAGTTGGCGGAGGCGACGAAGCTGAACGGCGTGGTGACCACCTCATCGCCGGCCTCGACGCCGGCCGCGCGGATCGCGAGGTGGAGGCCGGCGGTACCGCTCGACACCGCCGAGACGTGCCGAACGCCAAGCCAGCCGGCAAGGACCTCCTCGAACTCGCCGAGCCGCGATCCGAGCGCGAGCCGGCGCGAGCGCAGCGTCTCGACCACGAGCTCCTCCTCGCGCGCGCCCAGGAGCGGGCGCGCCAGCGGGATGAACTCGCCGGTCACGTGACCGCGGTGCGAGCACGCCGCCCGCGCGAGCGGCCGGGAAGCATGCCGGCCTCGAGCGAGTCGACCAGCGCCTCCCAGCTCGCCTCGATGATGTTCTCGGAGACGCCGATCGAGCCCCACGTGTCGTGCCCGTCGCTCGCGTCGAGCAGCACCCGCGTGACCGCTCCCGTGCCCTTGTGCTCGTCGAGAATGCGGACCTTGAAGTTCACGAGCTCGATGTCGCGCAGCTGCGGGTAGCGCTCGCAGATCGCGGCGCGCAGCGCCTTGTCGAGGGCGTTCACCGGGCCATTCCCCTCCGCGGTGCGCACGTAGCGCTCGCCGTCGACCCAGATCTTGATGGTCGCCTCGGTCTCGACGCGTCCGTCCTCGCGCTTCTCGACTATCGCCCGCCACGACTCGAGCCGGAAGAGCGGCTCGTACTCACCGGTCTCCTTGCGGATCAAGAGGTCGAACGAGCCGTCGGCGGCCTCGAACTGGTAGCCACGGTGCTCGAGGTCCTTGACGCGCTCGATCACGCGCGCCGCGGTCGGCTCGTCCACGTCGGCACGCGCCTGCACCGTGCCCTTGCCGGACAGCTCGGAGATGAGTACCCGCCGGTCCGCGCCGACCTCCACGGGGTCGATGTGCTCGAAGGTGCGGGCGTCTCGGTTGATGCCGGCAACGTGCATGCCGCCCTTGTGCGCGAACGCGTTCGCCCCGACGTACGGCTGGTTCGGGTTCGGCGTCACGTTGCAGATCTCGTCCACGAGGTGCGCTGTCTCGGTGAGCAGCTGCAGGCGTTCGCGGCCGATCGACTCGTAGCCCATCTTCAGCTCCAGCGCCGGCAGCACGGTCACAAGGTTGCAGTTGCCCGCGCGCTCGCCGTAGCCGTTCATCGTCCCCTGCACCAGCCCCGCCCCGGCGTCGACCGCGGCTAGCGCGTTCGCCACTCCGCAGCCGGCGTCGTCGTGCGTGTGGATGCCGATCTCCACCGCTGCGCCCAGCTCCGCCACGACGCGCTGCGTCCCCGCGACGATCTGAGGAGGAAGCGACGACCCGTTCGTGTCGCAGAGCGTCACGTTCTGCGCACCCGCCTCGGCGGCGGCCCGCAGGCAGCGAAGGGCATACTCGGCGTCGTCACGGAAGGCGTCGAAGAAGTGCTCGGCGTCGTAGATGACGCGCTTGCCCTGCTCGACCAGGAAGCCGACGGAGTCGGCGATCATGCGCAGATTCTCGTCCGGGTCGACCTGGGTGACCTTCTCGAGGTGGAGCGACCAGGTCTTTCCGACGAGCGTGCACACGCGCGCGAAGGACTCGGCCAGCACGCGCAGCGCGGGGTCGTCGCTCGCCGCGCTGTCGCGGCGGCGCGTCATCCCGAACGCCGCGACCTCGGCGGTCGCGAAGGTCTCGCGCGCGAGCAGCTCGAAGAGCGCCTCCTCCTTCGGGTTGGACGCCGGGAAGCCGGCCTCGATCAGGTGGACGCCGAGCGAGTCGAGCGCGTGCGCCACGCGCAGCTTCTCGTCCGCGGACAGCGACATGCCCTCCCCCTGCATGCCGTCGCGGAGGGTGGTGTCGTACGCCGTTACGCGCCGGGGCAGCTCGGCCGTCACGCCTGCGACGGTACCGGCACGAGATCGAGCCAGTCCGCGTACTGCGGCGCGCGACCGCAGAGCGCGTCCTCGAAGACGCGCTGCACCTCGCAGGTGATCGGCCCGGGCGTGCCGTCGCCGATCGTGAGATCGTCGACCTCGACGAGTGGGGTGAGCTCGGCGGCGGTGCCGGTGAGGAAGACCTCGTCGGCGAGCGCCAGCTCCGCGCGTGCGATCTCGCGCTCGACGACCTCGTAGCCGAGGTCGCGCGCGATGCGCATGCACGACTTGCGGTTGATCCCGTCGAGGATCGCCGCGGTCTGCGGCGGCGTGTAGATCACGCCTTCCTTGATCACGAAGATGTTCTCGCCCGAGCCCTCGCAGACGCGTCCCTTGTCGTCGAGCAGGATCGCCTCGTCGTAGCCGGCCTTGAGCGACTCGATCTTGGCCAGTACCGAGTTGAGGTACTGCCCGGACGCCTTCGCGTGCGGGATGAGGGAGTCGGAGGAGATGCGCCGGTAGGACGAGACGCGGCCGCGCACGCCCCGCCGCTTGCCCTCCTCGCCCAGGTAGGCGCCCCACTCCCAGACGGCCACCATCGCCTCCACGGGGTTCTCGAGCGGGTTGAGTCCCATCGGCCCGTATCCGCGCCACACGAGCGGGCGGATGTAGCAGCTCTTGAAGGTGTTGCGGACGATCAGCTCGTGGGTGGCCTCGCGGATCTGCTCCTTCGTGAAGGGCAGGTCCATGTAGTAGAGCTTGGCCGACTGCTCGAGCCGCGCGAGGTGGTCGTGATGACGAAAGATCGCCGTGCCCTGCGACGTCTCGTAGGCCCGGATGCCCTCGAAGACCGCCGTGCCGTAGTGCAGGCAGTGCGTGAGTACGTGTACCTTCGCGTCCTCCCAGGCGACGAACTCTCCGTTCAGCCAGATCTGGTCGGCGGTGCTCACGTACTGCTCCTAGAGGTTTCCGAGGACCGCCCGTGTGGCGGCCTCTGTGGATGCGTCGCCGCCCAGGTCCGGAGTCCGGAGGCCATCCCCGAGCGCGCGGTCTATCGCCGATTCTACGGCAGCAGCCTCAGCTTCCATAGCAAGTCCGTGGCGAAGCATGAGCGCAACCGAGCCGAACATCGCGAGCGGGTTGGCCATGCCGGTGCCGGCGATGTCGGGCGCCGAGCCGTGCACCGGCTCGAACAGGCCCGGCCCGGAACCGTCCCCGAGCGAGGCGCTCGGCAGCATCCCGAGCGAGCCCGTGAGCATCGCCGCCTCGTCGCTCAAGATGTCGCCGAACAGGTTCTCCGTGAGGATCACGTCGAAGTCCGCGGGGCGCGATACGAGCTGCATGGCCGCGTTGTCCACCAGCATATGGTCGAGCTCGACCGTGGCTCCGGACGCCGTGCGGGTGACCACCTTGCGCCATAGTCGCGAGGTCTCGAGCACGTTCGCCTTGTCCACGCTCGTGATCCTGCGCCGGGCCAGGCCGAGCGCGACCCGAGTGATCCGCTCGACCTCCGCCTCGCTGTACGTGCAGGTGTCGAACGCCGTGTCCCCTTCGAGGCCGCTGTCGCCGAAGTAGATGCCACCCGTCAGCTCGCGCACCACGAGCAGGTCGGTGCCCTCGATGCGCTCACGCCTGAGAGGGCTCGCATCGACGAGCGACGGGCTCGGGCGCACGGGCCGCAGGTTGGCGAACAGTCCGAGCTCCTTGCGGATGCCGAGCAATCCCTGCTCCGGCCGCGGGCGCGACGGGTCGGTGGTGTCCCACTTCGGCCCGCCCACGGCCGCCAGCAGCACCGCATCGGCCCCGCGACAGGCCACGAGCGCCTCGTCGGCCAGCGCGGTTCCCGTGGCATCGATCGACGCGCCCCCGATCAGTCGCTCGTCGAGCTCGAAGTCGCCGAGCGCCGCCAGGATCTGCACGGCCTCGGCCATGATCTCGGGGCCGATGCCGTCGCCGGGCAGGGTCACGATCCGCTTGGTCGCCATCGCGGCGGGCACGCTACCTTGCGGGGCGCATGTTCCGGGTCGAGGACTTGAGCGGCGACTCGATCGTGGTCGACGGCGGCTGGATCGAGAAGCTCCGCGGGCAGCAGTCGAAGGCGCGAGCGCCCGCCACCGACTACAAGGACACGGAGATCAGGGAGCTCTCGCGCCGCAGGTTCGTGGTGTTCGGAGAGAAGATGCACCTGCTGCAGGTCATCGTCGACGTCGGCGGCAGCTGGATGAGCCTGACGGTCAAGGAGGAGCAGCGTTCGGAGGTCGAGCAGCTCGTGGCTGAGCTCGAGCGCGCCCGCGACTCTACGGCCGCCTGAGCCGTTAGTGCGGCGCGCCGTTCGCCGGCGCGAATCTCGGCCGGCCAAGGTGGAAGCCTTGGCCGAAGCGCACTCCGAGGCGGCGCAGCTCGTACAGCTGGAGCTCGCTCTCGATGCCCTCGGCAAGCACCGCCGCACCGGTCTCGCGGCCGAACTCGATCAGCGCGGCGGCCAGGGAGCGCCGGCGCAGGTCCGCGTCCAGGGAGTACGTGAGCGAGCGGTCGAGCTTGATGATCTCGGCGTCCAGCTCATGGATGTGGCGCAGGCTCGCGAAGCCGGATCCCGCGTGGTCCACCGCGAGGCTTGCCCCGCGCTCGCGGGTGCGGGAGATCGCCCGGCGGAACCGGCCGTAGTCGCCAATTTCGGTGTGCTCGGTCACCTCGATCACCACGCGGGGCGAGTCCGGGCGGTCGAGCAGCTCGAGCAGGTCCGGGTGCTCGACCGTCGCCGGCGAGGAGTTGAACGAGAGGTAGGTGCCCGGCGGCAGCGTCGCGGCGCGATCGAGCGCGAGCCTGATGGCGGTCAGCTCGAGCTCTGTGCCCAGGCCGACCTCCCACGCCTCCCGGAACCACTCGACGGGCGCCTGCGCGGGCCCGGCGGTGAAGCGCGCCAACGCCTCGTGGCCGACGACCTCGCGGCTGGCGAGGGCGACGATCGGCTGCACGACGATCTCGATCAGCTCCTGCTCGATCGTCTGCGCGATGCGCTCGCGCGCGCCCCCCGACCCGGCGCCTCCCATGCTGCGAAATGGTGCGGGCTGGCGTGCGCCCGCGCAAGAGACAACCCGAGCCGCTCTAGCCGCGCGCGACGATGTTGAGGCGCACGTAGTCGAGCTCGTCGCCGGCGCGCTCGTGCACGGCCCTGACGTATGGCGTGCGCAGGGCGTCCGGGAGCTGCTCGAGGTGATAGCCGAGGCAGACCGTGCGCAGGTAGTCCTCGGGGTCGTCGGGCACCACGGGTTGAGGCTCGAGCCAGGTCTCGACCGCCACGAAGCCGGCGCGCTCCAGCCGCTCGGCGGTCTCGCCCGGACCGGCGAAGTTCCAGGGCCCCATCCAGCCGTCGAGGTGCTCGGCGTACGGCGGCTCGGCCGCGACCGCCCGTGCCGCGGCATGGAAGCGCGCCACGTTGCCCTCGCCGCCGCACTGCGCGACGAGCCGGCCTCCGTCACGCAGCGCGTCGCGCAGGCGCGCGAACAGCGCATCGTGGTCGGAGATCCAGTGGAACACGGCATTCGAGAACACCGCGTCGGCCCGCTCGTGGAGACGCAGCTCGACGAGGTCGGAGCAGATGACCGTGGCGCGCTCGTCGAGCGCCTCGCGCGCGTGCTCGACCATCGAGGCGGACTGGTCCACGGCGATGACCCGTCCGCGCGGAAGCCGCTCGAGCAGCATCGCCGTGACCCTGCCCGAGCCGCAGCCCGCGTCCAGCACCGTTTCGTCGCCGCGCAGGGCAAGCCGGTCGAGGACCGGGCGCGCGAACTCGACCTGCGGGGCGGAGACCCGGTGGTAGGTCGCGGCGTCCCAGTCGCGGCTCACGCCGCGCCGAGCTCCGTCGTGACCGGGCCCACGCGCTCCCGCTCGGCCTCGTAGCGCTCTATCGCCTCTGCCTCCTGAAGGGTCACGCCGATGTCGTCCAGGCCGCCGATCAGCCGGCGCTTGGTCTCGCCGTGGATCTCGAAGCTGGCCTGGCCGCCGGGCCAGGTGACCCTCTGCTGGTGCAGGTCGATACGCGCCTCGCCCGCGCGCATGACCTCTTCCACCTCGTGCGGCTCGAGCGCCACCGGAAGCAGCCCGATCTTGCAGCAGTTCGAGTGGAAGATGTCCGCGAAGCTCGGCGCGATGATCGCGCGGAAGCCGTAGTCCTCGAGCGCCCACGGCGCGTGCTCCCGTGAGGAGCCGCAGCCGAAGTTCCGCCCCGTCACGAGGATCGGGTTCGGCGGGAGATCCCATCCGGGCTCCTTCGACCAGTCGTGGAAGAGGAACTCGCCGAAGCCCGACCGCTCGACGCGCTTCAGGAACTGCTTCGGAATGATCTGGTCGGTGTCCACGTCGTGGCGCGGGAGCGCCGAGATCGCCCCCTCGATCACGGTCACGGCTCTCATTCCCACTCCCTGATGTCGACGAAGTGACCCTCGATGGCGGCCGCCGCGGCCATCCGCGGGCTCACGAGGTGCGAGCGGGCACCGCGGCCCTGGCGGCCCTCGAAGTTGCGGTTCGACGTGGAGGCGACGCGCTCGCCCGGCGCGGCGATGTCCGGGTTCATGCCGAGGCACATCGAACAGCCGGCCGAGCGCCAATCGAAGCCGGCGGCGCGGAACACCTCATGGAGCCCCTCCGCCTCGGCCTGCGCCTTCACCTGCTGAGAGCCCGGGACAACCATCGCGTCCAGGCCCGCGGCCACCCGCCGGCCGCGCACGACCTCGGCGGCCTCTCGCAGGTCGCCGATCCGCGAGTTCGTGCACGAGCCGATGAACACGCGGTCGAGCCGGATCTCGCTGATCGCGGTGCCGGGCTCGAGCTCCATGTACTCGAGCGCGCGTGTGTCTCCTTCGCTTCGAGGCTCCGGCACCTCGCTCGTCACGTCGACGACCATCCCGGGCGTCGTTCCCCAGGTGACCTGCGGCGACAGCGCGGACGCGTCGATCAGGACCTCCTTGTCGAACGGCGCGCCGTCGTCCGTGTGCAGCTCGCGCCACGCGTCAAGCGGCAGCGGCTCGGGGGCGGCCTCGCGGCCGTCCACCCACTCGAAGGTGGTGTCGTCCGGCGCGATCATCCCCGCGCGGCCCCCGCCCTCGATCGTCATGTTGCAGACCGTCATCCGCCCCTCCATCGAGAGGCGCTCGATCGGCGGCCCCGCGTACTCGATCACGTGGCCCACGCCGCCGTCGACGCCGACCCGCCCGATCGTGCCCAGGATCAGGTCCTTCGCCGTCACGCCGTAGCCGAGCTCGCCCTCGTATCGGACCCGCATCGACTTCGGCTTGCGCTGCTGGAGCGTCTGGGTGGCGAGCACGTGCTCCACCTCGCTCGTGCCGATCCCGAAAGCGAGCGCACCGAAGGCGCCGTGCGTCGAGGTGTGCGAGTCGCCACACACGATCGTCATGCCGGGTTGCGTGACGCCGAGCTCCGGGCCGATCACGTGCACGATCCCCTGGCGCGCCGAGCCGATCGAGTAGAGCGGCACGGCGAACTCCGCGCAGTTGCGCTCGAGCGTCTCCACCTGCACGCGTGAGAGCTGATCGCGGATCTGCCGCGCGGTTGTGGAGCCGTCCGTCGGGACGTTGTGGTCGGCGGTGGCGAGCGTGCGGTCCGGCCGGCGCGCCGGGCGGCCCGCGATCCGCAGCGACTCGAAGGCCTGTGGAGAGGTGACCTCGTGAACCAGGTGCAGGTCGACGTAGAGAATCCCGTCGGAGACCTCATGGGCCTCCCAGATCTTGTCGAAGAGAGATCGAGCGCTCGTGGCCGCCGCCCGCTCGCCGTTCAGCGTCTTCGCCATCAACTTCTCCTTAGGCCGGCGGCGACGACCGCGTAGAAGCGGGCGTCGAGCTCGGCGGGGTTCTCGAAGTGGTGCGGGAGGTCGGCGTCGAAGGTCACCGCGTCGCCCTCGGCGAGGTCGTGCGCCACGCCGCCGCAGACGAGCCGCAGGCCGCCGTCCACGACCACGGCGGTCTCGCGGCTGCCCGGCTCGTGCATCGGAGGGTCGTCCGGCTCGCCGGTCGAGGCGCCGGGGGTGAGCGTATGAAGCGACACCTCGGCGCGTAGGCCGGGCAGCGGCGGCGTCAGCACCTCGTAGACGTGGCGGCGCCCGCCGCCGCGCCGCCGCTCCGTCGCGCGCACGACGTTCACGCCGTTCGCCTCGTCGAGGCGCAGCAGCTGCGAGAGGCTCAGCTCGAGGCCGCCCGCGATCCGCTCCGCCACAGCGAGCGTCGGGCTGGTCTCGCCGCGCTCGACCTGCGAGAGCATCGGGGCCGACACGCCGGAGCGCTCGGCCAGATCCCGTAGCGACAGGTTCATCGCGCCGCGCAGGGCGTGCACCCGCGCGCCGAAGACATGCCCGCTCGCCGACACCGTTTGTATGTTATCACGCACGTTTGTACGTCGCCAAACGGTCGCTCGCTGGCGCTCGGACGCAGCTCAGCGCGACTGCCGCGTCGGCCGTACGACGACCTCGTTCACGCACACGTGCGGCGGGCGCGTGACCGCGTGCAGGATCGCGTCGGCGATGTCCTCGGGTCGCAGCACCTCGCCTATCTGCTCGCGCGACTTCTCCATCGCCCGCCGGACGACGGGATCGACGTTGTGACCCTGGAGCTCGGTCTCGACGAAACCCGGCGCCACCGTCGTCACGCGGACCGCGGCATGGAGCGCCTCCTGGCGGAGCGCCTCGGAGAAAGCGTGGACGCCGAACTTCGTCATGTTGTAGACGGCCGCGCCGGCGTCGGCGCGCCGGCCGGCGACCGAGGAGACGTTCACGATGTCGCCTCCACCGCGTCCCCCCATGAGCGGCAGGGCCGCGTGCGTGCAGTAGAGGAGGCCGAGCAGGTTGACGCCGACCATGCGGCGCCAGTCGTCGGTGCTCGCCCCGGCGACCGGCCCGAGCAGCATCACGCCGGCGTTGTTCACCAGGATGTCGAGGCCGCCGAGCTCCGCGTGCGCATCCTCGATGAAGGCGCGCGCCTGCGACTCGTCCGAGACGTCGACTGCCCGCACGAGCGTCCGCTCGCCGATCCGCTCGGCGAGCACCTCGAGGCGGTCGGCGCGCCGTGCGCCCAGCGCCACCGACGCACCCGCCGCGGCGAGCGCCAGTGAGGTGGCCTCCCCGATTCCCGAAGAGGCCCCGGTCACGGCCGCCACGCTGCCTTCGAGCGGTCCGGGCATCGGCACGCGATGCTACCGGCACGACTGAAACGGCCGGGTTCTGGTAATTACGCGCCATACAGTGACGCGCGCGCATCGCAACATGAACATAGCGGCCGTGGTGTTGCCGTTCGTCTGTTTCATCGCGGCCGTCCCGATGCTCTGGAACCGGCTGCTCGGGCCGCTCGACGTGATCCTGTTCATCGCGATGTACGCGGTCTCGACGATGGGCATCACGGTCGGCTTCCACCGCCTCCTCACGCACCGGGCGTTCGCCACCTACAAGCCGGTCGAGTACCTGTTCGCGATCTCTGGATCGATGGCCGTCGAGGGCCCGGTCACCGGCTGGGTCACCGACCACCGCCGCCACCACGCGCACGCCGACGAGGAGGGCGACCCGCACAGCCCCCACGTCGGCCACGGCGGCGGCCTCGCCGGCACGCTCCGCGGCCTCTGGCACGCACACCTCGGCTGGCTGTTCGACCATCCGACGGCCGCCGGGGCCGAGAAATACGCGCCGGACATGGTCGAGGACCGCGGCATGCGCATCATCTCCCGCCTGTTCGCCCTCTGGGTCGCCCTCGGCCTCGCGATTCCGTTCGCCGTCGGATGGAGCGTGCACGGCAGCCTCGCCGGCGGGTTCCAGGCGCTCTTCTGGGCGGGGTTGGTGCGGATCTTCCTCGTCCACCACGTGACGTTCTCGATCAACTCGATCTGCCATTTCTTCGGACGCCGCCGCTTCTCGACGGAGGATCAGTCGACCAACGTGTTCTGGCTCGCTATCCCGTCGTTCGGCGAGTCCTGGCACCACAACCACCACGCGTTCCCGCGCTCGGCGTTCCACGGGCTGCGCTGGTGGGAGATCGACATCGGCGGGCTCGCCGTGCGCTCGCTGCATCGGCTCGGCCTCGCATGGAACGTGGTGCGGATCTCGCCGGAGCGCCAGCTCCAGCGGCTCGCCGACTCGACCGCCGCGCGGGCCGAGCCCGGCGGCGGAGCGGGCGCGGCCGAAGCCGCCTGACCCCGCGATGCGGACACCGCTGTGTGACCTGCGCGGCATCGACGCCGCCGAAGCGCTTCACGCCGAGGGGCGGCTAGAGCGCGCCGTGAAGTAGGGCGAGGAGCTCGGCCTCCGTCGGCGCGCCAGGGGTGGCCGCGAGCGCAGGGTGCGACTGCACGGCCGCGGCCACAGCCCGCAGGTGCTCCTCGTGGACCCCGAGCTCGCGCAGCCGCGTCTGGCCGCTGAGCGCGGTCAGCTCGGCGAGTCGATCGCCGATCCCGGCGGAGTCGTGCGCTCCGACAGCGCGCGCGAGCGCCTCGATCGCCTCCGGCGCCCGCGTCGACATGAGCCGGGCGAAGTGCGGCAGCATCACCGCGTTCGTCTCGGCGTGCGCCGTGCCGGCCGTGCGCACGATCGACTGGCAGGTCGCGTGGTGCACGGCGATGCCGGTGCTGGCGGAGGCGTAGGCCGCCAGAACGGCCCCGAGCGCCAGCTCGTCGCGCTCCGGCGTGTCGCGATCGAGACCTCCGGCGAGCAGCTCGGCGCCGCGGAGCGCGGCCAGCGTCGCAACCGGATTCGTATACGGCGTGTAGAGGGCCTCCATACCGTGGGCGAGCGCGTTCAGCGCGCTGGCAGCAAGCGCGGGCGGGGCGTGAGAGGCCATGAGCGCCGGATCCGCGATTACGCGCGACGGCCGCACGAGCCGCGCACCGGCAACGCCCTTGGGCGTGCGGTGGAACGGCGTGAGCTCCGCACCGGACAGGGTGGTGGGCAGTGCCGCGCACGGGCCGCCCCGCACCCCGGCGATCGCCTTGGCGGTGTCGATCACGCGCCCCCCGCCGAACGCCACGAGCGGACGATCCTCCGCCAGCGGCAGGAGCTCGGCGGAGATCTCGTCGACGAGCCCCGGCGGGACGTGGATCACGGCCGCCGCTGCATCCCCCAGCTCGGGAAGCGAGTCAACGGCGCGCTCGGTGGTGAGCAGCGCGTAGCCCGCGAACTCGCGCTCGAGCAGGCCGAGCGCCTCGGCGGCAACGCCCCGGCCGAAGCGGATCAGCCGCTCGCCGTCGCGCCAGGTGAAGTCCTCGGCCACGGCCGGGATTCTCGCGCGGCGGTGAGGGCTCTCGTGTTGCGGCCGATTCGCCGATACGTGCGGAGGCCCTCCGGAGCGGGCCTGTCCCCGGACAACAGGAGGTTCGATGAGAGCGAACCTGGCGAAGTACGCGCTTGCCGCCGCGCTCGCGCTGGCGATCGGAGCGGCGGGAACCGCGGGCGCCGCCGCTGTCCGCTGACCGTGAACGACGCGGTCAGCGGGGCGCTCGCGGTCGCCCCGGCCCCCGCCCTCAGGGAGTCGGCGTCGAGCGCGCCTCGCGCTCCAGGACCCGCTCGGCCTCCTCGGCCACGTCGTCCGCCAAAGCGTTCGCGATCGCCCGCAGGTAGGCCTTGCCGGACGCTTCGAGGATGTCCGTGGATACGCCGACGCCGGACGCGACGCGCCCCTTCAGCGCGAGCATGACGGTGACCTCGCCGAGAGCATCGCGCCCGCCGGTCACGGCCGAGACGTGGTACTCGCGGAGCCTTGCCTCGCGTCCGGTGGCGGCGTTGATCGCGCTGAAGAAGGCGTCGATCGGGCCGTCGCCGGTGAAGCTGCCCGACTCGACCTCGCCGTCCGGCATCCGCACCGAGACGCGCGCGAGCGGGGCGCGCGTGTTCGACGCCTCGATGTCGAACGAGAGCAGCTCGAATCCGGTGGGCGCCTGCTTCATCTCATCGGAGACGAGCGCCTCGAGATCGAGCGCGGTGACCTTCTTCTTCTTGTCCGCCAGCTCCTTGAACGCCTTGAAGGCCGTGTTGAGGGCGGCGCCATCGACCTGATACCCGAGCTCCTCGAGGGCGTTGCGCAGCGCGTGGCGGCCCGAGTGCTTGCCTAGCACGAGCGAGTTCTTCTCGAGCCCGATCGTCTGCGCGTCCATGATCTCGTAGGTGGTGCGCTCCTTCAGCACGCCGTCCTGGTGGATGCCCGACTCGTGGGCGAACGCATTGCGGCCCACCACGGCCTTGTTCGGCGGAACCTGGTAGCCCGTGAGGCGGGAGATCATCCGGCTCGTGCGCGCGATCTCGCGGGTCTCGATCGCGGTCCACAGCCCCTGCGCCGCTCCGCGGACGTGCAGGAGCATCACTATCTCCTCGAGCGAGGCGTTGCCCGCGCGCTCGCCTATGCCGTTCACCGCGCATTCGACCTGGCGGCAGCCGGCGCGCACGCCGGCGAACGAGTTCGCCACGGCCAGGCCGAGGTCGTCATGGCAGTGGACGGACGTTGTCACGTCCGACAGTCCGGGCACCAGCTCGTAGAGGCGGCGCCACATCTCGGCGTACTCGTCCGGGGTCGAGTAGCCCACGGTATCCGGGACGTTGATGGTGGTCGCGCCCTCGTCGAGCGCGATCTGGAGCACCTCGGCGGTGAACTCGAGCTCCGACCGGGTGGCGTCCATCGGTGAAAATTCCACGTCGTCGCAGTACGCGCGCGCCTGCGCGACGGCGGCACGGGCCTGGCCCTGCACGTCGCCACGGCTCGACTGAAGCTGGTGCTCGATGTGGATGTCGCTCGTGGAGATGAAGGTGTGGATGCGCGGGCGCTCCGAGTCGTTGATCGCGTTCCAGGCCGCATCTACGTCCTGCGCGTTCGCGCGGGCGAGCGCGCAGACGACCGGGCCGTGCACGTCACGAGCGATCGCCTGAACGGCGTCGAAGTCGCCGGGCGACGAGATCGGGAAGCCGGCCTCGATCACGTCGACGCCGAGCCGCGCGAGCTGGTGCGCGATCTCGAGCTTCTCCTTCTTGTTCAGCGAGATTCCGGGCGACTGCTCGCCGTCCCGGAGGGTCGTATCGAAGATTCGGACTCTGTCCTGCTCGCTGCCTTCCATGTCGTCTGTCCCTTTCGTCGGCCCTGCTCAGTTCCCCTTGAGTTCGCGGCTTTCGCGGCCGCCACGCATCCGCTCCCCCTAGCGGGGGAGGAGAAGGAAGAGGGGAAGTCGCAGATCGGCCAAGCGCGACATGGCAAGCGAAGCGTACACGCTCAAAGCGTAAGCACGACCTTGCCGATGTTCTTGCGCTCGTGCATGTAGCGATGCGCGTCCGCTCCACCGTCGAGCCGAAACTCCTTCGCCACGACCGGACGGATCGCCGCCTCCTCGACCCACGCCCTCAGCGGCTCGACGAACTCGTCGAGCCGGCCCTTCGAGTCCCAAAGGGTGAGCATGTTGAGCCCGATGACCGACTTCGAGTCGCTCATCAGCCGCATCGGATTGAAGCGCGGCATCTGCGCGAGCACCCGCACCGCCCGCAGCGGGCTCCGGCGCTCGCCCGCCTGCACCTCCGACGCGCCGTAGCAAACGAGCCTTCCCCCTGGCCGCAACAGGGAAAAGCTCTGCTTGAAGCTGCGCCCCCCGAGCGCGTCGAAGACGAGGTCGAGCGGCTGCTTCTCGCCGCTCACGCGCCGGATCTCGTCGACCACGTCGTGCGTTCGGTAGTCGATCGCGTGGTCCACGCCGAGAGCGCGGATCGCGTCGTGCTTCGGTGGCGAGGCGGTGCCGTACACCTCCGCGCCCACCAGCTTCGCGATCTGCGTCGCCGCGATTCCCACGCCGCCGCCGGCGGCCTGGATCAGCACGCGCTCGCCGGAGCGAAGCCCACCGAACCGCACGAGTCCGGCGTATGCCGTGCCGTACGTCACGGGCAGCGCCGCCCCCTCCGCGTAGCTCCAGCCGTCCGGCATCGGCACGACCGCGTCGGCGCCGGTGACCGCGAGCTGGGCGTAGCCGCCGAAACGGCAGCCGCCCATCACGCGTTGGCCGACGAGGGGCGATTCCACGCCCTCGCCGACGGCATCCACGTCGCCGGCGATCTCGTAGCCGATCACGCACGGCGGCTTGGGGGCATCCGGATAGAGGCCCACGCGCGCGAGCAGGTCGGCGAAGTTCACCCCCGCGGCCTGCACGCGCACGCGCACCTGGCCGGGGCCCGGCTGGGGATCGGGGCGCTCCTGGACCCTCATTACGTCGGGCGGCCCGTGCTCGGTGATGACGAGCGCCTTCATCGAGGTAGCGAGCCTATATCGTCGGTTTCACCATGAAGACAGCCACCGGTGCCGGCGTCGACATCAAGGATTCGATCCTCGACGCCGTCGGCAACACCCCGCTCGTCCGCCTATCGCGATTGGGGGCCCGCCTCAAGCCGCAGCTCGTCGCGAAGGTGGAGGCGCTCAACCCTGGGGGCTCGATCAAGGACCGTGCCGCGATCGCCCTGATCGAGGCCGCGGAGCGCGACGGCAAGCTGAAGCCGGGCGGCACGATCGTCGAGCCCACGAGCGGCAACACCGGCACGGGCCTCGCGATCGCGGCCGCGCTGAAGGGGTACCGCGTCATGGCGGTGATGCCCGACAAGATGTCCAAGGAGAAGATCGACCTGCTGCGCGCCTACGGCGCCGAGGTGGTGGTCGCCCCGACGGACGTGGCTCCCGAGTCGCCGGAGTCCTACTACCGCGTGGCGGACCGGCTGACGGAGGAGATCCCCGGCGCATTCCAGCCGAACCAGTACAAGAACCAGGCGAACCCCGAGGCGCACTACGAGACGACGGGCCCGGAGCTGTGGCGCCAGTCCGGTGGCCAGATCACTCACCTCGTGGCCGGCGTTGGCACGGGTGGAACGATCACCGGCGTCGGGCGCTACCTGCGCGAGCAGAGGCCGGACATCGAGATCATCGGCGCCGACCCGGTTGGGTCGATCTTCTCGAACGACGAGGTCAAGCCGTACCTGGTCGAGGGCGTCGGAGAGGATTTCTGGCCCGACACCTACGACGCGTCGATCGTCGACCGCTACGTGACCGTGTCGGACCGCGACTCGTTCCTGTGGACGCGCCGGCTCGCGGAGACCGAGGGCATCCTCGCCGGGGGCTCGTGCGGCCTCGCCGTGTACGCGGCCTACCAGGTCGCGCGCGACATCGACGATCCGTCCGCGATGGTCGCCGTGGTGCTGCCCGACGGGGGGCGGTCCTACCTCTCGAAGATCTTCAACGACGCCTGGATGCGCCAGTACGGCTTCCTCGAGCGCAGCGAGGAGCTCACGGTCGGCGACGTGCTGCGCCACAAGCACGACGAGGGCGAGGTGCCGCCGCTGCTGACGGTCGAGACCCACGCGAAGGTGCGCGACGCCGTGGCGCTGCTCCACGAGCATCGCGTCTCGCAGCTGCCGGTGGTCTCGGCGCAGGATCCGACGACCGTGGTGGGCTCCGTCTCGGAGCGCGGCCTGCTGCGGCACGCGATCGACGACCCGGCGCTGCTCGGAGCGGAGATCATCGACGTGATGGAGGCCCCCTTCCCCGCGGTCGCGGAGGGCGACTCCGTGCGCGAGGCGGTGCAGCTGCTGGCCGACCGGCGCGAGGCCGTGCTCGTCACGACCGCCGGGCGCGCCGCCGGGATCGTCACGCGCGCCGACCTGCTCGAGTCGCTCGCCCGGTGAACGGCAGAGGACGTCGCTTCGCTACCCGGGCGGTCCACGCCGGGCTCGAGCCGGACGGGACGTTCGGCTCGATCATCCCTCCGATCCACCAGACCTCCACCTTCGTCCAGCCCGCGCCCGGTGAGTTCGTGGGGCATTACGACTACTCCCGCTCGGCGAACCCCACGCGCTCCGCGCTCGAGGCGGCGCTCGGCGAGCTCGAGGGCGGGCTGGGGCTGGCGTTCGCGAGCGGCATGGCCGCGACCCACGCTCTGATCACGGCGATCTGCTCGCAGGGCGATCACGTGATCCTGCCGCGGGACCTCTACGGCGGCACCTATCGGCTCGTCGACAAGATCCTCACGCGCTTCGGGCTGAGCTACGACATGGTCGATCAGAGCGACGTCGACGCGCTCTCCGCCGCGCTGCGGCCCGAGACGAAGCTCGTGTGGGTCGAGACGCCCACGAACCCGCTGCTGAACGTGGTCGACGTCGCGGCGGTGGTCGAGCGCAGCGGCGACGTGCTGGTCGCCGTGGACAACACGTTCGCGACGCCGGCGGTCCAGCGACCCCTCGAGCTCGGCGCCGGCGCCGCGATGCACTCCACCACGAAGTACCTCGGCGGTCACTCCGACGTGGTGGGTGGCGCGCTCGTGGTGTCTGACCCCGAGCTGCACGAGCGGCTCCACTTCGTGCAGTACTCGATCGGCGCCGTGCCCGGCCCGTTCGACTGCTTCCTGGTGCACCGCGGCCTGCGCACCCTCCACCTGCGCGTGGCGGCGCACTCGGACAACGGCCGCGCGGTCAGCGAGTTCCTGCGCGGCGCGCCCGGCGTGAGCGACGTGCGCTGGCCGGGCTACGGCGGCATGGTCTCGTTCCGGCACCCCGACGCGGTCCGGATCGTCGCCGCCACCGAGATCTTCTCGCTGGCGGAGTCGCTCGGTGGCGTGGAGTCGCTGATCGAGACGCCGCAGGCGATGACCCACCAGTCCGTGGAGGAGTCGGATGCGGCGGTGCCGGCGGACCTGGTGAGGGTCTCATGCGGCGTCGAAGCCGCCGAGGACCTGGTCGAGGACCTGCGCCAGGCGATCGCCGCTACAGGTTGATCGTCCGCCCGCCGGCGAAACCGTCGCTCGCGACGATCCGGTCCACCACCGCGCGCGGCACCGGGCTGTCGGCGGTCACGAGCATCACCGCGCCGCCGGCCTCGTCGGCCAGGCGGCGGCCCACCGCCGCCGAGATGATGTTGATGCCCTCGCGGCCGAGCTCGCTCCCGACGCGGCCGAGCATGCCCGGGCGGTCCTCGTAGCGGAAGACCGCGAGATGGCGCTCGAGCTCCACGTTGAAGCGCGACCCCCACGCCTCGAGCAGGTGCGGCCTGTGCTGGCGGCCGAGCGTCGTGCCGACCACGCGCGTGCGCTCGCCCCCGCTCACCACGCGCACGCGCACGAGGTCCGTGAAGTCGCGCGCCCGGACGCTGCTGGTCTCGGAGACGGCGATGCCGCGCTCGCGCGCGATCGCGGGCGCGTTCACGTCGTTGACCTCCTCCTCCACGTGCCCGCTGAGCACGCCCTTGAGCACCTGCACGGTCAGGAGGCGCGTGTCGCGCTCGGCGATCCGGCCGAGATACTCCACCTGCACGGCGTCGACCGAACGGCGCTCGGCGAGCGCGCTCGCGATCCGCCCGAGGCTGCGCGCAAGCGGCAGGAACGGGCCGAGAGCGTCGAGGTCCTCGGGCGCGACCGCCGCCACGTTCACGGCGCTCGTCACGACGCCACCGGTGAGCGCCGCCACGACCTGCTCGGCCGCCTGGTACCCCGCACGATCGGTCGCCTCGGCGGTCGAGGCGCCGAGGTGCGGCGTGACCACCACGTCCGGCCGCCCGAACAGCGGGTGCTCGGTCACCGGCTCGTCGCGGAAGACGTCGAGCGCGGCGCCCGCGACCTTCCCGGACTCGAGCGCTTCGCGCAGGTCATCCTCCACGAGCAGCTTGCCGCGCGCGACGTTGACGATGCGCACGCCGTCCCGCATCTTCGAGAAAGCCGCGGCGTCGAGCCAGTTCTCGGTCTCCTTGGTCACCGGAAGGTGGATCGTGAGGAAGTCGGCGTGCGCGTACACGTCGTCGCTCGACTCGGCGCGCTCCACGCCCACCTCGCGGAAGCGCTCCTCGGCGACGTACGCGTCGAACGCCACGAGGCGCATGCCGAAGCCGAGCGCTCGCTGCGCCACGAGCTGGCCGATACGCCCAAAGCCGAGCACGCCCAGCGTCTTCTCGTAGAGCTCGACGCCGCTGAAGCGCGAGCGCTCCCAGTGGCCGGCGGTGAGCGAGGCGTGCGCCTGCGGGATCTTGCGCGCGAGCGCCAGCAGCATCGCCATGGTGTGCTCGGCGGCCGTGATCACGTTCGACTGCGGCGCGTTCGCCACGATCACGCCGCGCTTCGTGGCGGCGTTCACGTCCACGTTGTCCACGCCGACCCCGGCGCGGCCGACGGCCTTCAGGCGTTCCGCCCGCCCAAGCAGCTGGGCGTCCAGCTTGGTGGCCGAGCGGATCAGGATCCCGTCGAACTCGCCGATCCGCCGCTCGAGCTCACCGTCGTCCCAATCGGTGCCGAGCTCGACGTCCAGCCCCGCGTCGCGGAGCAGCTGGACGCCCGAGTCGCCGATCTTCTCCTTGACGAGGACCTTCACGCGCCGACCGGCACGCCGGCCTCGATGAAGACCTGCTGCGCCGCCGCCACGCCCGTGCCCGGCTCGGCGTCGTGCCCGAGCTCGCGCAGCGTCATCTCGAGCGCCGAGATCGTGACGACGATGTCGAACGCGCCGAAGTAGCCGCAGTGCGCGATGCGGGCGATCTTGCCCTTCAGGCGGCCCTGACCGCCCGCGATGGTGACGCCGAAGCGATCCCGCATCAGCTTGGGGACCTTCGCGCCGTCGATCGAGTCCGGGAGGCGCACGGCGGTGACCACGTTGGCGCCCTCGTCCGCGCCGCCGAGGAGCTCCAGCTCGAGCGCGCGCGCCGCCGCGCGCGTGGCGGCGCCGAGCAGCCGGTGGCGCTCGTAGACGTTCTCGAGCCCCTCCTCGGCGATCAGGCCGAGCGCGACGTCGAGCGCCTGCACGAGGCCCACGGCCGGCGTGAACGGGCTGTCGGGGGGGTCTTTTCGCTGGCCGTCGACGGTGCGCTGCCAGTCGAAGTAGTAGCGCCCGCCCGGCTTGGCGGCGGCCCGCTCGAGCGCGCCGGCGTTCGGGCTTGCGAAGCCGAGGCCCGGCGGCGCCATCAGCGCCTTCTGCGAGCCCGCGACCAACACGTCGATGTCCCACTCGTCCTGCGGGCAGGGGACCGCACCCAGCCCGGACACGGCGTCGACGACGATCAGGGCCCCATGGCGGTGCGCGGCGTCGGCGAGCTCGCGCGCGTCGTTGACGACGCCGGTGGAGGTCTCGGAGAGGGTGGTGAAGACCACCTCGACGCCGGAATTCGCCGCGAGCTGCGAGGCGAGCTCGGCGGCATCGATCCGCCTCCCCCACGCGGTCTCGAAGTTCACCGTGCGGGCGCCGTACGCGTCGCACAGCTCAACCCAGCGCTCGCCGAACTTGCCGCAGCTCGCCACGAGCGCGGGCTCGCCCGGGCGGACCAGGTTCGCCACCGCCGACTCCATCGCGCCGCTGCCCGAGCTGGCGAAGACGAGCACGTCGCCGGCGGTGCCGAACACCGCCTTCAACCGCTCGAGCACGCGCGCGTACATCTCGACGAAGGCCGGAGCGCGGTGGTAGAGCATCGGCTGCGCCATCGCCTGCGAGACGACGGGCGGAAGCGGCGTGGGTCCGGCCGTCATCAGGTACTGCTTGACGTACGGATTCGCCATGGAACCGGCGAGAATAGCGTCAGGCGACGCCGGCCAGCCGCAGCCCAGCGGCCCCGATGCTGACCGCGGCGCGGATGCTCTGCGAGTCGTCCAGCTCGCGATCGAGGTCGTCGCGGAACTGCTCGTCGGTGAGCGCCAGCACCAGGATCAGGATCCAGCCGGCGGTCGCGAGCAGCGACAGGACGAGGCTGATGATCCCGATGATCCAGCCGGCCTGCGCGAGGCCGCGGTGCTTCGGCGTCTCGCCCGAGTCGACCCTGCGCTTGCCCTTGCGCGAGTAGATCATCCCGGCGATCGCGCAGCCCAGCGACACGACGGTGGAGAGCCCGCCCGAGATGAGAAGCAGGCCGCCGGCGACGAGCGAGAGCACGAAGCCGGCGACGGCGGAGCCGTTGTCGGGGACCTGGGGAGCGCCGTAGTAGCCGTAGGCCCCCGGCGGCGGGTAGGTGTAGCCGGGCGGCGGAACGTAGTACGGCGGCGGACCGACCGTGCCGGGCTGCGGGGGCGCGCCGGGTGGCGGCTGGCCGTAACCCGGCGGCGGCTGGTACCCCTGTGGGGGCGGGTGGGCCTGCGATGCCGCCTGCGGCCCGGGTGCCGGCGGCGGCTGCGGCCTCGCGCCCAGCTCCGGCTCGGGTCCCGGCGGCTCGGGCGGGAGGTAGCCGCCTTCGTCCATCAGAACTCCTGGTCGATCCAGTCCATCATCGAACGGAGCTCGCGTCCCTCGCGCTCGATCTGGTGGTCCTTCTGCTCCTCGCGCATCCGGCGGAAGTTCTCCTGGCCGGCCTTGTTCTCGGCGATCCACTCGCGCGCGAAGTCGCCTGACTGGATATCTCCGAGGATCCGCTTCATCGCCTCGCGCGTGGGCTCACCGATGATCCGCTTGCCGCGCGTCAGGTCGCCGTACTCGGCCGTGTTCGAGATCGAGTAGCGCATCCCGCTGATGCCCTTCTCGTACATCAGGTCCACGATCAGCTTGAGCTCGTGCAAGCACTCGAAGTACGCGAGCCGCGGATCGTAGCCCGCGTCGACGAGCGTCTCATAGCCGGCCCGGACGAGCTCCGTAACGCCGCCGCACAGCACCGCCTGCTCTCCGAACAGGTCGGTCTCCGTCTCGTCCTTGAAGGTCGTCTCGATCACACCCGCGCGCGTGCAGCCGATGCCGCGCGCGTATGCGAGCACCAGATCGCGCGCCTGCCCGCTCGCGTCCTGATGCACGGCGATCAGGCCCGGCACGCCCTTGCCCTCCGTGTACTGCCGACGCACGAGGTGGCCGGGCCCCTTCGGGGCGGCCATGCCCACGTCGACCTCCGGGTCGGGCTCGATCTGCCCGAAGTGGATCGAGAAGCCGTGCGCGAACATGAGCAGGTTGCCGGGCGCGATGCCGTCGCGGATCTCGTCCTCGAAGACCTCAGCCTGGCGCTCGTCGGGCAGCAGGATCATCACTACGTCACCCGCGCTGGCGGCGTCGGCGATCGACTCGACGCGCAGCCCGTCCGCCTTCGCCTTCTCCACCGAGGCGGAATCGGGACGCAGTCCAACGACGACGTCGACGCCCGAGTCGCGCAGGTTGAGGGCGTGCGCGTGACCCTGCGAGCCGTAGCCGAGGATGGCCACGGTCCTGCCGTCGAGCCTCGAGAGATCGGCGTCCTTGTCGTAGATCATGAGGGCGGGGACTCTAGTGGGGCCATCTGCGCCAGCCGGTCGCGCAGCAGCTTGCCCGCGGCGTTGCGGGGCAGCTCGTGTACGACGTGGATCTGCTTCGGAACCTTGTGCCGATCGAGCCGCTCGCGGCAGAAGTGGCGCAGCTCTTCGGGGCCCGCGGGCGCGCGCAGCACGACGAAGGCCGTCACGGCTTCGCTCCACTCTGGATCGGCGAGCCCGACGACGCCGGCGTCGGCTACCGCGGGATGCTCGCCGAGCACCGCCTCGACCTCCGCCGGCGCCACGTTCTCGCCGCCGGTGACGATCAGCTCCTTCAGCCGGCCCGACAGATGCAGGCGGCCGTCGGCATCGAGGTGGCCGGCGTCGCCCGTGTGAAGCCAGCCGTCCGCGTCGCGTGACTGACGGGCGACCATCGCCCCGCGCACGAGCAGCTCGCCGTCACGGCCGATCCTCAGCTCGACGCCGCGGAGCGGGCGGCCGGGCACGCCCGCAACGATCTGCGACGCGCTCTCGGTCAGGCCATAGACCGGGACCACGGGGATGCCGGTCCTCGCCGCCCAGTCGAGCAGCCCGGGGGGCGCGGGACCGCCGCCGAGCGCGATGGCGCGCAGGCCAGGCGTGCGCCGAAGCCCGGCATGGCGCAGGCGCGCCAGCATCGTCGGCACGAGCGACGCGAGCGTGGCGCCTCCGGCTTCGAACTCCTTCTTGACCCGTTCTGTGTCGAAGCGCGGGTGGACGAGCGCGGTGGTGGCGTTGATCGCGCAGCGCACCAGCACTGAGAGCCCGCCCACGTGATGAAGCGGCAGCGGGCACAGCCAGCGGTCGTCCGGGTCGACGCCGAGCGCGTCCGCCGATGCGGCCGCGCTCGCCTCGAGGTTCTCGAAGCTGAGCTCGACGCGCTTCGGCTCGCCGGAGGTACCGGACGTCTGGATGACGAGGGCGGTCCCAGGCGCGGGAGCCTGGCGCGCGGGCGCCGCCGCCGCGCCCGGTGCCAGCGGCATCGCCACCGCTCCGGCTCGCCAGCAGGCGTGCAGGCGCTCGGCGAATTCCAGCCCCGGCGGCTCGTCGATCGCGACGAGCTCGCCGGGCGCGAGATCGCGCGCCCGCAGGGCCACTCGCTCGTCCAGCTCCTCGTAGCTCAGCTCGGCTCCGCCCGCCGCGATCGCGGTGTGCTGCGGCCGCTTGCGCGCCGCTTCTGCCAGCCAGTCCTGCATCAGGCGGAGCGTATGCTGCCGGGCCGATGGCCATGACCGAGGAAGACGCGAAGCGGCGTTGGACCGAGGAGCAGTCGCGCCGGGAGATCCGGCCGGCCGCCGACTGGCGGCCTGCCGGCGACTACGAGGACGTCCGCTACGCGACCGCCGGGGGCATCGCGAAGATCACGATCGACCGCCCCGACGTCCGCAACGCGTTTCGCCCTGAGACGCTGATCGAGGTCTCGGACGCCCTCGAGCGCGCCCGCGAGGACACCTCGGTCGGGGTGATCATCCTGGCCGGCGAGGGCCCGCTCGCCTTCTGCTCGGGCGGCGACCAGCGCGTGCGCGGCGACAGCGGTTACGTCCCCGCGGGCGCGGGTGTCGGCCGCTTCCACGTCACGGACCTGCACGTGCAGATGCGCCGTCTGCCGAAGCCGATCATCGCCATGGTGGCCGGCTACGCGATCGGCGGAGGACACGTTCTACACGTGGTCTGCGACCTGACCATCGCGGCCGACAACGCCCGCTTCGGCCAGACGGGACCGATGGTCGGCAGCTTCGACGGCGGCTTCGGCGCCAGCCTGCTGGCCGCGCAGGTCGGCCCGAAGAAGGCGAAGGAGATCTGGTTCCTCTGCCGGCAGTACGACGCCGAGGAGGCGCTCGCCCTGGGCCTCGTCAACCGCGTCGTGCCGCTCGAGGAGCTGGAGGAGGAGACCGTCGGCTGGTGCCGCGACATGCTGCGCCTCTCGCCGTTCTCACTTCGGCTACTCAAGGCGAGCTTCCACGCGGCCGAGGACGGCTTCGCCGGGATACAGCAGCTCGCGCACGACGCCAACCTGCTCTTCTACGCGAGCGACGAGGCCCGCGAGGGCCGCGAGGCGTACCGGGAGAAGCGCCCGCCCGACTTCCGGAAGTTTCCCAAGCGGCCGTGAGCGGAGTGGCCGCAGCGCCCAGGGGCACACTCCGCCTGTGGTCGCTCGCGGCGCGCCCGCGCACGCTGCCCGCGGCGGTCGCGCCGGTGCTCGTGGGGACGGCGCTGGCCGGCTCCGAGGGAACCTTCCGCGCGCTGCCGTTCGTCGCCGCCCTCATCGGAAGCGTGTTCATCCAGATCGGGACGAACCTCTCGAACGACTACTCGGATGCCAGGCGCGGAGCCGACACCGAGGACCGCCTCGGGCCAGTGCGCGTGACGGCCGGCGGCCTCATGCCCCCGCGACGGGTGCTCGTGGGCACGTACGTGGCGTTCGGCGTGGCGGTGGCCGCGGGCGCGTACCTGGCGGCCGAGGCGGGCTGGGAGCTGCTCGTCGTCGGCGCGGCGTCGATCCTCGCCGGCGTGCTGTACACGGGCGGACCGCGCCCGTACGGATACGAGGGGCTCGGCGAGCTGTTCGTCTTCCTCTTCTTCGGGATCGTGGCCGTGACCGGCTCCTATTTCGTCCAGGCAGAGGATCTGCGCTGGGAGGCGTTCGGGCTCGCCGTGCCGGTCGGCCTGCTCGCCGCCGCGATCCTCGTGGTGAACAACGTGCGCGACATCGATACAGACCGGCGCGCCGGCAAGCGAACGCTCGCCGTCAGGCTCGGGCGCGAGCCCACCCGCCGGCTGTTCGCCGCGATGGTCGTGCTCAGCTTCCTCGTGCCGTCGCTGCTCGTGCCCGCGCTGTCCGCATGGGTGCTGCTGGCGCTGGCCGCGGCCCCGCTCGCGCCGCCGCCCCTGCGCACCGTCTGGGCGCGCACCGACGGGCCGGCGCTGAACGGCGCGCTCGCCGGCACGGGGCGGTTGCTCGGGGTGTTCTCGCTGCTCCTGGCGGGCGGCGTGCTGCTCTCGTGAAGCGCTCGCTCCTCAGACTCTCGATCCCGCTGCGCCGGCCGTTCGTGACCTCCACCGGCGTGGTAACCGCCCGCGAGCTCGTGCTGCTCCGGCTCGAGGCGAGCGACGGATCGACCGGCTACGGAGAGGCCGCGCCGTTCGAGCCCTACGACGGGGTGCCGCTCGAGCGCGCCGTGGCGGCCCTCACGGGCGGGGGCGGCAGGCGCCCGCCGCAGGCGCGTGCCGCGGAGGAGATCGCCCGGCTCGACCTTCAGGCGCGTCAGGAGAACCGGCCGCTTGCGGAGCCGGTGAAGGACGCCCTGCCGGTGAACATGACCGTGCCCGCCGGCCCGCCCGAGGAGGTCGCGGAGCGCGCCCGGGAGGGCGTCAAGGAGGGCTACGCCTGCTTCAAGCTGAAGCTCGGGCTGCCCGACGATCCCGACCGCGTCGCGGCCGTGCGCGAGGCCGTCGGGCCGTGGCCCGCGCTTCGCGTGGACGCGAACGGCGCCTGGTCGGTGGACGACGCCGTTCACGCGATTCGCGCCATCGAGGACCACGATCTCGAGTTAGTAGAGCAGCCCTGCCGCACGCTGCGCGAGTTGGCCGAGGTGCGCCAGCGGGTGTCCACGCCGATCGCGGCCGACGAGTCGGTGGGCTCGCTGCGGGAGCTGCGCCGCGCCGTGGAGCTCGAGGCGTGCGACGTCGTGAACGTGAAGCTGGCCGGCGCCGGCGGCTTCAAGGCGGCCCGGGAGATCTTGCGGGAGGCCGGCGAGCGCGGCCTCGGGGCGTTCCTGTCGAGCACGCTCGATGGGCCGTGGGGGATCGCGGCCGCCCTGCAGCTCGCCGCGGCGGAGGGGCTCTCGCTCGCCTGCGGTCTCGCGACACTCGAGCTGTTCGACTCGCCGATCGCGCGCGCCCTGCCCGGGCCGCGCCGCGGCACGATGAAGGTGCCGACCGGCCCCGGCCTGGGAGTCCGCGTGGACGATGCCGCTCTCGAGGCGGTCACGGCGGAGCGGCTCGCCTAGAGCGACGCGAGGAAGGCCTCGACGAGGCGCGCCACCTCGTCGGGCCGCTGCAGGTGGGCGGCGTGCCCGGCGTTCTCGACGATGGCGGCGCGTCCGCGCGGCGCAATCTCTTCGATGCGCCTCGCGGCGGCGCTGTAGCCGTCGTCACGCGCGCCCGCGAGCGCCAGCACGGGGAGGTCGAGGGTGAGCAGCTCGTGCCAGACCGGCTCGAGCACGCCCTGGCCCGCCGTCCTGAGAAGCATCGCGAGCCGGCGCGGGTCGTGGGAGAGCCGGCCGGGGCGCTGCTGCTGGATCAGCAGCTCGGACTGGTCGGCGAACAGCGGCTGGCGCTCCCACACGCCCACTATGTCCTCGATCGGCGCGACCTCCATCCACGCCGCGAGGCGCTCGTCGGCCTCAGCGCGGGCGGAGCGCAGCGCCGGGGCGTCGATGCCGGCGGTGGCACCGATCGTCACTACGCCCGCGTAGCGCGCGGGCTCGCGAACCGCGGCGCGCAGCGCGAGCCGACCGCCGAGCGAGTACCCAACGAGCACGCGGCCCTCGCCCGCGGCGGCTATCTCCCGCAGCCGGCCCTCGAAGCTGTGCTGCTCGTGGTCGAGCAGGGTGCTCGGATAGCGTTTGCCGAGGAGCTCCGCCACCGGTCGCCACGAGTCGCCGCGCTGCATGAAGCCGGGGATGAAGAGCACCATCGCCGCTGCATGATCCCGATCAACCGCACCTACGCGCCGGTCCAGGCCTTCGTGGACGAGCTGGTGCGCTGCGGCATGCGGCACGCCGTGACCTGCCCGGGGTCGCGCAACGCGCCGCTCGCGCTCACGCTCGCGGGCGCTCCCGGGCTCGAGGCGGTGTCCGTGATCGACGAGCGCTCCGCCGGCTTCGTCGCGCTCGGCATGGCCAAGGCGAGCCGGCGGCCGGTGGCGATCACCTGCACGTCCGGCACCGCCGCGGCCAACCTGCACCCGGCCGTGGTCGAGGCCTGGGAGGCGCGGGTGCCGCTCATCGTGCTGACGGCCGACCGGCCGCCGGAGCTGCGCGAGGTCGGAGCGGGCCAGGCAATCGACCAGATCCGCCTGTACGGCTCGGCCGCGAAGTGGTTCGTCGAGGTCGGAAGCCACGAGCCCTCGCGCGAGACCTCCATTCACCACCGCGCACTCGCCTGCCGCGCCTACTGGACGGCCGCAGGCGGCAGGCCGGGTCCGGTTCATCTGAACTTCCCGCTGCGCGAGCCGCTAGCCCCCGTGCGGGAGGAGCTCGACCCAGCCGTCTGGCAGGGGCGTCCCGAGGGGCGGCCCTGGACCGAGCTGCGCGAGGCGCCGCGTCGGGCTTCAGCGGCGGATCTACCGGATCTACCCGGCCGCGGCGTGCTCGTCTGCGGCCCGGGCGCTCCACCCGTCGCCGCGGCCGCGGCTCGGCTCGCTTGCTCACTCGGCTGGCCGATCCTCGCCGAGCCGACTTCGGGACTGCGCTGCGGCGACCACGACCGCTCGCAGGTGGTCGCCCACTACGACGTGCTACTGCGCGTGCCGGAGTTCGCGGAGCGCCGCCGCCCGGAGCTCGTCTTGCGCGTGGGCGACATGCCGACCTCGAAGCCGCTCAGGGCGTGGCTCGCGGACGTCGAGCAGGTGGTGATCGACCCTCATGCGATCTGGAACGAGCCGACCCGCCGCGCGCGGATCGTGCTCGCGACCGAGCCGGCGACTCTGCTGGACGAGCTGGCCGGTCGCGCGGCCGAGCGGCCCGAGGCGGGCTGGCTCGAGGGCTGGCGCGAGGCGGATGCGCTCGTCGCGGAGGCGCTCGCCGACAGTCCCGCCGACTTCGAGCCGAAGCTGCTCGCCTCCGTCCTCGACGAGCTGCCCGACGAGGCGCTCGTCTGGGTCTCGTCCTCGATGCCGATCCGCGACGTCGAGGCGTTCTTCCCGGAATCGCACAAGCGCATCTCGCTGCTCGCCAACCGCGGGGCCAACGGGATCGACGGCGTCGTGTCGTCCGCGCTCGGCGCGGCGCTTGCCACCGGCCTGCCCACCTGGCTGCTGACCGGCGAGCTCGCGCTGCTTCACGACGTCGGTGGCCTGCTGGCCGCACGGCGAGCGGGCGCCCGGCTGAACGTCCGCTGCATAGACAACGGCGGCGGCGGCATCTTCGACTTCCTGCCGGTCGCCGAGCACGCCGACGCCGCCCTCTACGAGGGGCATGTGGCGACGCCCGCGGGCGTGGACCTCGCCGAGCTGTTCGACGAGGTTCAGGTGTGGCGCACCGACCGCGCCCGCAACGTCGCGCTACACCGCGAGCTGGTGGAGCGCGTGGCCGCTCAGGTCCGGTAGCCGGCTCGGTCGACCTTGCGGTGGTAGCGCTCGCCGGCCTTGCCGCCGGCCATCGCGGCGATCAGCGTGCCGACCAGCGCGATCGCCAGGGCCACGGCCGCTCCGGTGGTGATCGTGCCCTCCTCGACCGGGATTCGCGGTAGGTCGAGCCGCTCGAGCACGTTGTACTCGGCCCCGATGATCGCGCCCGCGACCGCCAGCACGATCGTCACGGCGAGCGCGATCGCCCATACGCCGAGGCCCTGGCGCCCGCCGTCGAACCGCGACATGCGACCGCTCACGTAGCCGCCGAAGAAGTACGCCGCCATCAGCACCGCGATCAGCAGGATGCCGCCGACGATGCCGATCGTCTCGGCGTTGTCGGTCGCCTCGCTCCCGTTCACCTCGCTCAGACCGAACGCAGCGCCGGCCGCGCTGAGGAGGCCGAGCAGGATCGCCGCCAAGCCGACGGTCACGAGCCAGCCGAAGAACGCGGCACCCCAGTTGAGCCCGCCGTACTCCTCGCGCTGGCGCGCGCGGACGTCGCGAGCGGCCGCAGCGCCCTCGGCGCGTGTGAAGCGGCCCTCGTCCCGCCGCACGGTCCTGTCGTCGCGCGCGGTCGTCGCGTCCTCACGAGTGAGGGTCGCATCGTCGCGCGGAGCGGTGGCGACGCCACCGCGCTCATCGTTCTGTCTATTGCGGAAGCGCTCGAACATGGCATCGTCCGTGTTCCCGTTGACTCCTCCCGCAAACAACCTGGAGGCCGAAGCGCCGCTGCCACCCGAACACCTGGCGCGGCGTGTGGGGGTGCCCGAGACGGGCGGCGACGTGCTCGAGGCATACCGCCGCCTCGGGGCCGACTCGCGCTCGACGATCTGCAGCCTGCTGCCCGCCGAGTGGTCGTTCGACGGCAAGCGGGTCCTCGATTTCGGCTCGGGCGCCGGCAAGGTGCTCCGCCACTTCCTGCCGGAGGCCGAGCGCGCCGAGCTCTGGGGCTGCGACATCGACGCTGAGGCGATCGCGTGGCTGAGCGGCAACCTCTGCCCGCCCCTTCACGCGTTCGTGAACGGCGAGAAGCCGCCGCTCGAGCAGCCCGCCGGGTCGTTCGACCTGATCTGGGCCGTGTCGGTGTTCACCCACCTGACGCGGGGCTGGGCGCCGTGGCTCGCGGAGCTTCACCGCGTACTCTGCGACGGCGGCCTCCTGATCGCCACCTTCCTCGGGCAGGCGGTCTGGGAGCCTCGGACCGGTAGATCGTGGCCCGGCGACGACCGGGTCGGCATGAAGGTGCTCGACCGGCGCCAGGGCTGGGATCTCGGCGGGCCGACCGTCTTCCACTCCGAGAGGTGGCTGAGGCGCCACTGGGGAAGGGCGTTCGAGCTCGTCGAGCTGCGACACGGCGAGGCGCCCGGGGAGCACGGCGTCGTGCTGATGCGAAGGCGCCCCGGCAGTGCCGGCGCGCGCCAGCTGCGCCGTCGGCGCGGCTAGCTCACGAGCGGCAGCAGCGCCTCGAGCTTCACCTCGCTCTCGGCCAGCTCGTCGGCCGGCACGGAGTCACGCACGATCCCGCAACCGGCGTACAGGTGCGCCACTGGACCGCGCAGGAGCGCGCAGCGGAGCGCCACGCAGAACTCGCCGTCCTCCGCCAGGTCCGTCCAGCCGACGGCTCCGGCGTACCAGCCGCGATCCAGTCCCTCGAGCGCCGGGATGAGCGGCAGAGCCGCCTCGCGCGGCTCGCCGCCGACCGCGGGCGTGGGAAGCAGCAGGCCCGCCAGCTCCACGGCGGCAACCGGCTCCGCGAGCTGAGCGCGGATCGGCGTGGCGAGGTGCTGCACGCCGGCGACCTTCACGAGCACCGGCTCCTCGCCGGCCGCCACCCAGAGGCTGACCGGGTCGAGCGTGCGCTCGATCCGGCGTGCCACGATCGCCTGCTCCTCGCGGTCCTTGGCGCTGCGAAGCAGCGCCTCTCCGAGATGGTCGTCCACCGCCGGGTCGGCGCTTCGGCGCGTGGTACCGGCGAGAGCCACGGTCTGCGCGCGCTGGCCCTCGCGCCGGACGAGCAGTTCCGGGCTCGCCCCCACGAACGCCACCTCCGGCGTGCCGACACACCAGCAGTAGCACGCCGGGAACACCTCCCGAAGAGCACCGAGCACCGCGCCCGGGTCGTGCGGCTCGGCCGCGTGCGCGCGCACCTCGCGGGCGAGCACGAGCTTCTCGAGCCCGCCGGCGCGGATCCGCTCGACCGCCCGCGCCACCGCCTCCTCGTAGTGCGACGGCGGAGCGGCGCTCGCCACGCGCGTCGGCGTCGCGGGGTCGGGGTCGAGCAGAGGCATGGCCGCCGGCCGCAGCTCGCGCAGCCGGCCCGCGACGCGCTCCACCAGGCCGGCCGGGTCGTCGTCGGGCTCGGCCGCGGCGCAGACCGTCAGGCGCGCCACGCCGCCGCGCCTTGCGAGCGACACCTCGGGCAGGAGAAGCGAGGCCGGCGGGAGAGAGCTCCACTCCGGCGCGGCGCCGCCGTGATCGGCGAAGGCGAACCCGCCGACGAAGACCGGCCCGCTCGCGGGCGGCGCGCCCGGATCCGCGCCGGCGTCGTCGGCGACGGCGCGTGCGGCCAGGTCTCGGGCGCGGGCGGCCACGTCGACGAAGCGGTCCGGGCCGGAAGCCTCGATCATCGCCACCTGGCCCAGCGCTGCCAGCGCGAACCCCTGGCGGTCTGGCTGCTCGAGACAGGCGAAGCGGTCGTCGGGGCGACGGGCCGCGAGAACGGCGGCACTCAGGTCTAGCCCGGCGTCGATCGGCACCGTCACCGCGAGCGGCACCGGCCCGCCGCGCCGTCTTGCTCGACGAACGGCCTCGACCGCCCTTTCGGCGAGCCGCGCGCGGGCGCCTGGATCAAGCGCGAACGGCGAAAGCTCCGACGCGGCCCGGGTGGTCACCCACGGCAGGATGACGGACGCCGGTCCGCGGCGAGATCAGGTCGCCCCGCGCCCCCGTGCCACCGCGATCTCCCCCGTCCGGACCATCTCGATCAGCCCGAACGGCCGGACCATCTCCTCGAACGCCGCGATCTTGTCGTCCACTCCCGTGATCTCCACGGTCACGCTCCGCTTCGAGACGTCCACGGTCTTGCCGCGGAAGATCTCGGTGAATTGCATCACCTGGGCGCGAGCGTCGCCGTCCTGGCATGAGATCTTGAAGAGCGCGAGCTCGCGGGCCACCGTGTCCGACGGCTCGAGGTCGCGGATCTTGATCACGTTGACGAGCTTGTGGAGCTGCTTGGTGACCTGGTCGATCGGGTGGGCGGCGCCGTCGACAGTGAGCGTTATCCGCGAGACTGAGTCGTCGTCCGTCGGCCCCACGGCGAGCGAGTCGATGTTGAACCCGCGCCGAGCGAACAGCCCCGCGATACGCGCGAGCACGCCGGGCTTGTTCTCGACCAGCAGCGAGAGCACGTGCTTACGCCCCGTGCGGATGCCGCCGCTCGCCTCGAGGTCCTCGAGATTCAGGACCTCCTTGGTGCCCGGCTCGCCCATCAGCCCACCATATCCCGTGCCGCCTGGCCCGCCGGGATCATCGGGTAGCAGTTCTCCTCCGGCGTCACTCGCACGTCCACGAGCACCGGGCCGTCCTCCGCGAGCGCGTCGCGGAAGGCGCCCACCAGCTCGCCTTTGTCGGTCACGCGCATCCCCTTCGCGCCGAAGGCGTCGGCGAGCTTCACCCAGTCGGGCGAGTGACCCATCTTGACCGCCGAGTAGCGCCTGTCCCAGAACAGCTCCTGCCACTGGCGAACCATGCCGAGGTAGCCGTTGTTCATCAGGAAGACCTTGACCGGGATCTGCTCCTCGACGCACGTCGCGAGCTCCTGCACGGTCATGATGAGCGACCCGTCTCCGGCCAGGCAGACGACCTGCTGATCGGGCTGCGCGACCTTCGCTCCGAGCGCCGACGGCAGACCGAAGCCCATCGTGCCGAGCCCGCCCGAGTTGATCCACTGGCGCGGCCGCGTGAAGCCGTAGTACTGGGCTGCCCACATCTGGTGCTGGCCGACGTCCGAGGTGACGATGGCCTGCCCATCGGAGGCCTCGAACATCGCCTGCACCATGTACTGCGGCTTGATCTCTGAGTCGGACGAATCCTCATAGCCGAGCGGGTGCTTCTCCTGCCAGCCACGCACCCGGGCCAGCCAGCCCTCGAGCCGGCCCGAGTCGGCCCCGAGCGCCCGGTACTCGGCTGTCAGCTTCGGCAGGATGTTCTTCGCGTCGCCCACGATCGGGATGTGGGCCGGCACGTTCTTCGAGATCTCGGCCGGGTCGATGTCGATGTGGATGAACTTCGCGCGCGGCGCGAACTCCGAGAGCTTTCCGGTCACGCGGTCGTCGAACCGCGCACCGACCGCCACGATCAGGTCGGCCTCGTCCATCGCATAGTTGGCAGCGCGCGTTCCGTGCATGCCGAGCATTCCGATCCACTGATCGTGGTCGGCGGGAAAGGCGCCGAGCCCCATGAGCGTGCAGGTGACCGGGAACGGGTCCGACACGCACAGCTCGCGGAACTCCTTCGACGCGTCCGCGTTGACGACACCGCCGCCGCCGTAGACGACTGGCCGGCGCGCATTGGCAAGCGCCTTCGCGGCCAAGCGGATCTGCTTGGCGTTCCCCTCGGTCGTCGGCTGGTAGCCGGGCAGGTGCACCTTCGCGACGGGCTCGTAGGGAATGTCCGCGCGCGAGAGGTCCTGGGGCACGTCCACGAGCACCGGCCCGGGGCGGCCGGTGCGGGCGATGTGGAACGCCTCGTGGATCGCCTTCGGGATGTCGCGCGGGTCCTGGATCAGGATCGAATGCTTGACGACCGGCATCGTGATGCCCGAGATGTCGGCCTCCTGGAAGCCGTCCGTGCCGATCAGCTCCGTCCGCACCTGGCCGGTGAGGAAAACGGTGGGCACGCTGTCCATCACGGCGTCGGCGATGCACGTCACGAGGTTCGTCGCACCGGGCCCGCTCGTGGCGAGCGCCACGCCCACGCGCCCGCTCGCCTTGGCGTAGCCCTCGGCGGCGTGGCCCGCGCCCTGCTCGTGACGGCACTGCACGTGGCGGATGCCCGCGTCGTAAAGCGCGTCGTAGGTCGGAAGGTTCGCGCCACCCGGGATACCGAATACATGCTCGACGCCCTCGGCCTTGAGGCACTCCATGATGGCGTCGACGGCTCGCATGCGGCGCGGGCTCCTTCCTGGGAGAGGTACGAAATCCTGGCCGGCGGGCCAGGAAGGGCCAGTCTAACTCAAGGTTATGCGGGGAAATCGAGGTCCTCGCCGCAGCGCATGCAGACCTGATCGCTGATCCGCACGACGTTGCCGCAGCGCGGGCAGCGGCGGCGCGGCTCGCGGCGCTCGTCGCGCATGAAGACCGCGGCGAGGATCCCCACACCCGGCAGGGCGGCGCCGACGAGGAACCAGATGAAGACCGACGATCCCTTGAGCCAGGCGATCGCCGCCGTGGCGATGCCGAAGATCGCCGCGACTACGAGAAATTCCACTCAGAGCACGCGCAGCGCCCAGACCACCGCCATCACTGCGACGACGGCAACCACTATCCAGGCCACCGCCGCCACGAACCCGAGCACCAGCTTGAAGAGCACCCAGGCGGCGACGACGAGCACCAGGACGGCGAGCGCCTTGCGGCCGATGTCAGAGGCCAGCTGTCCCATGCCAGGAATTCTGGCAGAGCATCACAAGAGTCTCGCGGGCTGAGTCGGCACATACCGGTCGAGCCCCGGAAGCGGCACCGACGACATCACCCACGACGGCCAGTGGACCCGGAAGCCGAGCCTGCGCAGGCGGTCGAGAAGCCACCACGATTCGGTGGTGCAGAAGACGCCGAAGGTCTCGGGCTCCTGCGCCTTCGCCACGCGGTCGAGCGCCGCGAGCACCACCGGCACCACGGCCGCGGAGGTCTCGCCGACCGCCGGGCCGATGTCGCCGTCCGAGCTCACCCAGCAGAGCCCTGCCGCCAGCCCCGAGTCCTGGTCGATACAGGCAAGGCAGATGCGCGTGCGGCCGAAGAACTCGTGAAGAAGCGGCCGCTCGTGGCCAATCGCGGCGGGCTCGAGCCGCTTCCACTCCTCCACCGCTCGCTCCGGCGTCAAGAGGTGCACTCCTGGCTCGGCGGCGTCAACCTCGGCGGCCCGCTGCTCCAGGTACTGCTCGACCCTGTGCCGCATGTGCCAGTGCCCGCCGACCGGCATCACGCCGAACCCCGTGTAGAGGGTGAGGTCCCCGGGCGTGCCGAACGTGAGAACCACGCGGCCGAGCTCCGGCGTGGGTGAGTCCGGCCAGATTCGCTCGAGCAGGGCGTGCCCGAGGCCGCGGCCGGCCTCGGGCGGGACGACCCACAGCTCGGTGAGCTCGTCCATGCTTCCGAAGCGGGCGGCGCGCGCGTAGCCGATCAGCTCGTCGTCGCGCTCGCAGAGCCAGAAGGCGCCGTCCTCCTGCGCGGCCAAGAACTCGAGAAAGGAGCGCTCGCGCGCCCACTGTGCGTCGAGCTCCGCGGCGTCGCGCTCGCCCGCATCGTGACCGAGCAGGCGGCGCGTGCGGCGCGACTCGTTCCAAGCGCGCTCGCCCAACTCGAATGCGGCCCGCAGATCGCTTGCGCGGCCCTCGCGGAAGGCGACCTCCGTCACCGCTCGCGCGTGGCTTCCCGGGACGGGGACGCTAGCGGCGCCGGGTGCCCCAGCTGACCGAGCTCCGCCGCTGCCCGTCCGAACGCGAGCCCCACCGCCCAATCAAGCCCGAGTCGCACACGCCGCGCCGCGCCGGGCATCATCCACAGGTGGTACGTGCGCGCGGCGAACCAGGCCGGGAAGCCGCGCAGGCGCAGCCCCAGCATCGTCGCGACTGCCTTGTGCTGGCCCATGTCGACGAACACGCCCAGCGTGCGGTAGCGGAACGGCCGCGTTCGGCGCCCACGTACGGTCGCGGCCACGTTGTCGGCCACGACTCGTCCCTGGCGCATCGCGTGCTGAGCCGTGGGCGGGCAGGGCGCACCGCGCCGACGGGCCGGATCGGGCACCGCCGCGGCGTCCCCGATCGCCCAAACGTCCTCGCGCCCGCGCACCCGCATATGAGCGTCCACGTCGATGCGCCCGTCCCGGTTCAGCGGCAGGCCGAGCTGTCTCGCGGCGGCGGGCGGTTTCACCCCCGCCGTCCAGACCACCGTCCGCGTCGGCACCCGCTCGCCCGTGGAGAGCGCGGCGCTGCGTTCGTCCAAAGCGTCGAGCAGCGTGCCGGTGCGGATCTCGATGCCGCGCCCACGCAGCTCGCGGGTGGCGAAGGCGGCGAGGCTCGCAGGGATCTCGGCCATGATCCGGTCCTGCGCCTCGACGAGGATCCAACGGGCGCCGGTAAGCCGGCAGCGCGGGTAGCGATCGAGCGCGTCGGCCACGAAGTCCTGGAGCTCGGCGATCCCCTCGACGCCCGCGTAACCCGCGCCCACGAAGACGTAGGTGAGGTACTCGCGGCGCTCATCGTCATCCGGCAGCGACTCGGCGACCTCGAGGTTCCAGATCGCTCGGTTGCGCAGCGCGATCGCGTCGGCGAGCGACTTGAACCCGATGGCGTGCTCGGCCAGGCCCGAGATCGGGAGCACGCGCGAGACAGAGCCGATCGCGACGATCAGCTGGTCGTAGCGAAGCGTCTCCTCGCGTCCGTCCACGGTGTGCAGGTGGAGCTCGTTCAGCGCCGGATCGGCGCCCTTCACCCGCGCGAGGCGGACGTCCGCCCACTCGAGCTCCTCACG
>Ga0126307_10000239_pt1 | contig 35825 bp, 40 predicted proteins | sample Plot28_FD_89955 | JGI IMG/M metagenome (GOLD analysis project Ga0126307, IMG submission 89955) | Serpentine soil microbial communities from UC McLaughlin Reserve, CA, USA - Plot28 | ecosystem: Environmental > Terrestrial > Soil > Grasslands | place: USA: UC McLaughlin Reserve, Lake County... | reverse complement strand
TTGGTGGCTTGCGCTCGGTGTCGAGGGACAAGATAACCGATACCTCGAGGGGAGCGCCTCTTAAGCCGACCTCCTAGCGGCCGCTTCCTGCGAACTTCGTCTTGACGGAGTTCTAAGAAGTTCTTACGCTGTGACTACACCTTTCGGGCCACTGCTGACACATCTTTAGTACCATCGGCTACAACGTGGGCCCATTCGTGGTTAACTGTCGTAGGTACACTAGCCAAACTTGAGCGATCTCTGTGTGCGCCTTCCGGCATGGACCTTGTTCATGCGGAAGGAGGCCCGACATGACGGTACGGGTAGTCTTGGTCGACGACCACACCATGTTCAGGGAGGGGCTCCTTAGCATCCTCTCCTCCCGTGGAGGGGGCATCGAGGTGGTCGGGCACGCCCCCTCGGGCGAAGAGGCCATAGCCCTTCTGCGGGAGAGCGCCCCGGCCGTGGTCATCACGCAGATAGACGTGGATCTGCATAGGGCCAAGGAGGTGATAAGCAGGATACGAGAGGCCTCCCCCCACTCCAGGCTCATGGTTCTCACCATCTTCGACAACCTCCGCTACGTGCAGGCCCTCTCCAAGCTGGGCATCGACGCCTACATCCACAAGACCTCCTCCTCGGAAGAGCTCGTGGCAATCATAGAAGCCCTCGTGCGCGAGCCAGCCGGTGAGAATACGGTGGTCTCTATGCCCCGCGGCTCCCTGGAACGGATGGACCATGGGCCTATGGGGGCGCTCTCCGAGAGGGAGACGGAGGTCTTGGTGCACGTGGCCCGTGGCCTCTCTAACCTCCAAATAGCCACCGAGATGAACCTCGCTGAGGCCACCGTCAAGCGCCACCTGGCCAACATCTACCAGAAGGTGGGAGTGGGTTCCAGAAGCGAAGCGACGAGGCTGGCCCTCCAGGAGATGTGGATCGGGATATCGGAGATCACCGAGGCTGACCTCGACGGCTCCGGGCCCGGCAGCCCGCACGATGGGCACGGGCACTAGGCTTTAGATGAGGGTCCTGGTCACCCTCACGCCCCTCATGTACAGGGAGGCCATAGCGCACTCCCTGCGCCAACATCGCCCCGCCTTGGATCTGAGGATCGCGGCGCCCGAGGTAGCAGAGGAGTATCTAGAGGCCTTCGCGCCTGACCTGCTCGTTCACGACGACACCGATGGCCTAGAGCGCGCAGCATTGGAGAGAGTTCTCTCCTGGGTGGAGGTGCTCTACTCCGACTCCATGGACGCGTGGATCTACTCTGGGGGGCACCTTAACAAGTATGAAGACATCTCCACAGCTATCTTGCTCGAGGTGGTGGACGAACTAGCAGAGTGGTTGCGCGAGCACTGAACGATCCCTATTCACCGGAGTGCGTGGAAGGAGAATTCTCAGAAGTCCATATCCAGCATCCTGCATAGGAGCAGGCGGAAGGACGCTTTTTGGTTGAGCGAGGCCAGGCTGCGCCGCGAACGCGACCACAACTTCTGGTGGCTGTGGATACAAATACAAGATTACCAATGCAGCGCTCGTGGCCGCAAAAAAGGGTGTTCTGGCTGCGTTGGTGTACCCGTTGGTGTAGTAAGGATCGGGCTTGCTCCCAGCCCTTTTCCTCGCCTTCGCGTTGTGCCTGCAAACGAGGCACCTTCGAAGCGGAGGAGGAGGGATTCGAACCCTCGATACCCCGTTGAGAGGTATAACACCTTAGCAGGGTGCCGCCTTCAACCACTCGGCCACTCCTCCGGGTCACGGGAGTATATCAAAGTCGTCTTGCGGGTTCGCGCCTTCCCCTAAGACCCTTATTCTTCATTGCTGCTGGTCTCTTCGTCGGTAACGTCCGGCTTGGCGTTAGCCGGCTCGGCGTCGAGGACCTGTTCGCCTGAGACCTCCTCTTTTATCCTGACGAGCGTGGCGTTGAGGGTGGCGCCGAAGAGGATGGTAAGGGAGGAGATGTAGAGGTAGAGGAGCAGGACGATCACGGTGCCAATGGAGCCGTAGGTTTTGTTGTAGGTGTTGAAGTCACTACTCAGGTACAGGTTGAAGACGACGCTGGCTAGCACCCAGAGCAAGATACCGACTAACCCGCCAGGTGTGATCCAGCGGAACGGCTGGTTGGCGTCAGGGGCGAAGTAGAAAAGAAGGGCCACCGTCACGACCATGAACAGGAACGCCGCGGGCCAGCGCGCTATGTTCCAGGCGACCATGAACTCGTCGCCTAGAGTGAAGAACCCGGCAAGGGTCCTTCCGATGGAGGGGCCGGCGACCAGGAGCAGTACGCCTATCAGGATGAGCGCCGAGAGGCCAATCATCATGAGGATAGCTATGCCCCTGACCTTCCAGAACGGCCGCGTCTCCTGCACGTCGTAGGCGCGGTTGAGGGCGTTTATGAGGGCCGCGAAGGCCCCCGACGCTGCCCAGATCGTACCGAGGATACCGACTGACAGGAGGCCCGGCGCCGTGTCCCCGTTGCGCAGGGTGTTCTCCGTGTAGGTGTGGATCAGGCCGAAGACCTGCGCCGGCAACAGACGCCTGAGGTAGTCGAAGAGCTCCGTGACGAACTGCGGGTCGGAGCTCGAGAAGGCGTCGAGGATCGCGACGCAGAATAGGATGAAAGGGAAGATCGCAAGTATCAGGTAGAAGGCGAGCTGCGCGGCCAGACCGAGAGCATCGTCGCGCATGAACTCCTGCACGGTCGCCTTGAGCGTCTCATAGCGCAGAAGGTCTCTCAGATCGCTGAGAAAGTTCTTAAGCGACCCGCGCGCAGGCCGCCTGGCGACCCCCCGGAGCTTCGACCCGGCCGAGTCTGATGCCATCGGGTCCATACCTCCCTTCTCGTAATCACTCCCATTTTAACCGCAATCCCCAATGCAGAGGGGAAAAACGATAATCCGATAAGCCTGGCCGGTCGTATAAATCTGTGTATGGAAGGGTTAGTATCTGAGAGTGCCGTATGTCTCGCGTCGGATGATCGGCGCGGACGGGATATCATCTGCTCCGTGAGGCGTGGGGCCGGAGGGTCCGTTCTCGCCGGCGGTTGGGGAAGGCTCTGGATGAACCAGGTAGAAGACGAGGTTCTGGTGCGAAGGATAGCATCCGGGGACGAGGGCGCCCTCGCCGGGCTCTACGACCGCTACGCGGGCATGATCTACGGGACGGGCATGCGTTACCTGCGAGACAGGGGGGCGGCCGAAGAGTTGGTCCAGGACGTCTTCACCTCGGTGTGGAGGAACGCCTCGGGCTTCGACCCCGCGCGGGCCAGCTTCGCCACCTGGGTGTACCGCATAACCCGCAACCGGGCGACGGACCTGATCCGGCGCCGCAAGGCGCGCGTCAGGACCGTCGACAACGAACCGCCCTTCGAGTCAGGGGAGATGGACCCCTCCGGCGAGATCTCACGTAACTTCGACGTGGCCGCCGCGCTCTCGCGGCTCTCTTCCGTACACAGGGAGGTACTCGTCCTCGCGTACTTCCACGGCCTCTCGCAGCGTGAGATCTCCGACCGCACAGCCACGCCTCTGGGTACGGTCAAGAGCCGTACCACGGCAGCGCTGCACGCCTTGCGCGAGACCATGAGCTTCGACGAAAATCGGTGGTCCGCCGATGAGTGAGCACCCGGATACCAGAGACCTCCTCGGCCCTTTCGTGATGGGCGCCCTCGAAGGGCACGAGGAGCGGGAGATCACGGATCATCTGGAAGAGTGCGCGAGTTGCAGGGAGGAGGCGCAAGAACTAAAGCTGGCCCACGAACGCCTCGCCGACCTCGCCTACAGCACCGAGACGCCGGCAGAGGATCTCAAGGAGAGGGTCGTTGATGGTCTGCCGCGGCGTGAAGCCCGACGACGGGTCCCCGCCTGGGTTGCCGCAGCGGCTGCGACCCTCTGCGTGCTCGCGGTGCTCGCGGCGGTCCTTACTCCTGACCTCTTCGGGGGTAGGGCCCTGGCCTCGGCGAACCTGAGCCCCACCGACCGAGTCCCCGGGGCGGGTGGCGAGGTGAGCATCCAGGGTACCGGCGAGAACATGGAGATGCGCCTCGAAGCGTGGGGTTTGCCACCCTGCAAGAACGAACAGTACTACGAGCTCTGGCTCGTCGAGGGCGACGACCGCGTCAGCGCAGGCAGCTTTACGGTCGGACAGAGCGGCCGGGTCGACGTAAGAATGAACGCCCCAAATTTCGCCGGTTCCTACCCTAAAGTCGGCATAACCGCCGAGCACGACAAAGACCCCCGCCCAAGCGACGAGAAGATGCTCTCAGGCGAACTGCACGAACTCTGATAGCAGATTCCGGGGGTACCCCCGGAACCTGCGCTGGCCAGCATGTCAGCTTTCAGCAAGAACAAGAAGCTGAGGGCTGACAGCTGACGGCGCGGTTTGCGGAAGGTCAATCCTTCCGCAAACCGCAGTGACGATCTCATCTAGCCATCGTCCTATCGGTACGTATACTCCCTGTATGAGGCTCATCGTCGCCGAGAAACCGTCCGTTGGGCGCGACATAGCGAGTGCCCTTGGGAGACATCGACAGGAGAAAGGCGCCCTATCCGGCGAAGGCTGGACCGTGACGTGGGCGCTCGGACATCTGGCGGAGCTCGCGCCGCCCGACGCTTACGGCGAGGAGTACAAGAAGTGGCGTTTGGAGAGGCTCCCGATTCTCCCTGAGCGCTTCAAGGTCAGGGTAAGCCATAAAACCAGAGAGCAGTTCAACGTCGTAAAGCGTTTGATGAGGGATCCTTCCGTAACGGAGGTCGTAAACGCCTGTGACGCGGGACGGGAAGGAGAGCTCATCTTCGCCTACCTATATGGTCTATCGGGTTGCAGGAAGCCCGTGCTGCGGCTCTGGATCTCCTCGCTCACCCACGAGGCCATCCGGGACGGTTTCGACGCTTTGCGCGAAGGCGCTGCGATGAAGCCCCTCGAAGACGCGGCCCGCAGCCGCGGGGAGGCCGACTGGATCGTCGGCATGAACGCCACCCGCGCCTACTCGGTCCGCTTCGGAGGCCGGGGAAACGTCCTCTCTGTGGGCCGCGTCCAGACCCCGACCCTGAAGCTTCTGGTCGACCGTGAGAAGGAGATACAAGACTTCAAGCCGGAGAAGTTCTGGACCGTCCACGCCCGCTTCTCACGTGACGGTAGTACTTACGACGGCGTGTGGTTCAAGAACAAACTAAATCGCCTGAGTGAGAGGGAGGCCGCAGACCGGATCGCGGAGAAGGTGCGTGGCGGGAGGGGTACCGTCCGCAAGGCGCAGAAGAAGTCGGCGACGGAGAAGCCGCCGCTCCTCTATGACCTGACCGAGCTCCAGCGCAACGCCAACGCCCGCTACGGCTTCACGGCCGAGCGCACGTTGCGTGCCGCCCAGGCACTCTACGAAGAGAGGAAGCTCATCACCTACCCGCGCACCTCGAGCCGCTACCTCTCCAAAGACATGGTGGGCGGCCTTAAGAAACGTGTCGAGGCTGCGGGGGCGCTCGCCGATCTGGCGCCTTTCGCGGAGAAGTTGCTCGGGGAAGAGAAACTCCCGATCAGCAAGCGCATCGTGGACGACTCCAAAGTTACCGATCACCACGCCATCGTCCCCACGAACAAAAAGTCCTCGGTCGACCTGCCGCCGGACGAGGCGAAGATCTACGATCTGGTGACCAGGCGCTTTCTGGCCGTGTTCTTCCCCGCGGCCCGCTTCGAGAACACGACTGTGGTAACCGAGGTCCGGAAGGAGATGTTCCTTTCCCGTGGGCGTGTAGTGCTCGAAGCCGGGTGGCGGGCGCTCTACCCCGACGGAGTAGGAGGCAGGAAGGAGAAAGAGCCGCCCGTGTTACCGCCGATCGAGGTGGGGCAAGAGTGGGATGTGGCGAAGGTCGGCGTCAAAGAGGGGGAGACCAAGCCACCGCCACGCTACTCGGAGTCCGCGTTGCTAGGGGCGATGGAGACGGCGGGTAAGCTCGTCGAGGACGAGGAGCTCAGGCAGCAGATGAAGGACTCGGGCCTCGGGACTCCGGCCACCAGGGCCGCCACCATAGAGCGACTCATAAAGGTAGGCTACATCGAGCGCGAGAAGAAGATCCTCGTCCCCACGGAGAAAGGAAGATCCCTCATCGGGCTCCTCGGGGAGAGCCCGCTCTCTTCACCGGAGCTCACGGCCCGCTGGGAGGAGCGGCTCGCAAAGATGGAGAAGGGCGAGGAGCGTCGCCCCGATTTTATGGCAGACATAAGCGGCTTCACCACGAAGCTCGTCGAAGAGGTCCGCGGGATAGAGGGGGCAAGACTGACAGCCCCTTCCCGCAGCCGCGAGCCGCTCGGTGCTTGCCCTAAATGCGGGGCACCCGTCGTCGAGACGAAGAAAGCCTACAGTTGCTCGGCGTGGAAGAACACCGGCTGCGACTTCGCGATCTGGAAACAGGTCTCCGGCAAACGCCTCAGCGAAGGCCAGGCGAAACAGCTCCTTACGAGGGGGCGCACCGGACCGCTGAAAGGCTTCAAGAGCAAAGCGGGCAAGCCTTACGCCGCCGCGCTCAGGCTCGACGGAGAGCACAAGGTGCGGCTGGATTTCGAGATCAGCAGTAAGTAGGGCAGAGGTCTCTGCGTGCTTGGGGTATGGCGGCTCACGGTGAGCCCGTCAAAGCGATAACAGTTTGTTCTGAGATCTGCGCTACACTCTCGCGGGTATGAAAGTTGTTATCGTCATCCACAGCGGGCTGCCGGAGAACAGGACACAAACGCCGGGGCTCGTGTTAGCAGGCGAGTACACGGAGGATGCTTCCATAAACGGTTCGATGCTCTCCGGAGGTAAGGCCGCGGGGGCGGAGGTCTCGTGAGCTTTGGCGCAAACGGGGTTCCGGCGCTAAAGATAGAGAAGCTCAGGAAGACCTATTCAAACGGATTCCTGGCGCTCGGCGGGGTCTCGCTCGAGGTGGAGGCCGGGAAGTTCTTCGGGTTGCTTGGGCCAAACGGTGCAGGAAAGACGACACTATTAAACGGCGTGGTCAGTTTGGCCAGGCCCGATTCGGGCTCGGTCGAGGTCTTCGGGAAGGATGCCTTTCGCGAGTTTCGGGAGGCGCGGCGTATGATCGGGGTCTCCCCCCAGGAAGTGAACCTGGACAGGTTCCTGACCGTCGAGGAGACATTGCTGTTCCACGCCGGATACTACGGCGTTCCGAAGAAGAAGGCACGCGAGAGGGCCGAGGAGATGCTGGAGCGGTTCGAGCTCACTGGGAAGCGAGGTCAGCGGACCAACACGCTCTCGGGAGGGATGAAGCGGCGCGTGCTGTTTGCCAGGGCGCTCATGCACGATCCAAAGGTGCTGTTCCTCGATGAGCCGACGGCGGGCGTAGACGTCGAGTTGCGCTACAAGCTGTGGGGCTACATCAGGGAGCTGAACCGTGGGGGGATGACGATCCTCCTAACGACTCATTACCTGGAGGAGGCCGAGGCGCTGTGCGATGAGATCGCGCTCATAAACGGGGGCAACATCGCCGCCCAGGGGAGCAGCGAAGAGCTCAAGGAGCGCTACGAGGCCAGGAACGTCGAAGATGTCTACATGAAGGTGATAGGCCATGATCTTCACGGATAGGACCTTCCAGACCCTCCTCTCGCGCGAGATACTGCGCTTCACGCGGGTCTGGATGCAGACGATAGTTCCGCAGCTTTTGACCTCGCTCCTCTACCTCGTTGTCTTCGGGATCGCGCTCGGCGGCCGCATAAAGCAGATAGAGGGCATACCCTACCTCGACTACATCCTGCCAGGCATAGCCCTGATGAGCCTCATTACCAACTCGCAGATGAACTCGTCCTGGTCCGTCTTCGACGCCAAGCGCGAGCGCTACATAGATGAGGTGCTTATCAGCCCGATGAGCGACCTGCAGATAACGCTCGCCTACTCGTTAGGCGGTATGCTGCGCGGCCTGGTGATGGGCGCAGGGGTCTTCGTCGTCGGGGTACCCTTCGTCGGGTTGCACATCAAACACCCTTTGATGCTCGTGGTGATCGGCCTTCTCGCCTCCTTCACGTTCTCATCTTTCGGCACGATGGTCGGGGCGCTCGCGACGAGAATAGAGCACATCTCACTCATAACGAGCGTCATCATCCAGCCGCTTGCGTTCCTGGGCGGGGTGTTCTACTCCGTCGGGATGTTGCCGGGAGTGCTCAAGGTGGTGACGTTCTTCAACCCGATCTTCTACACGGTCGATGCGGCCCGCTACGTGACGCTCGGCGTCTCGGACATGAACCCCTACCCGACGCTTGGCATGGTCTGTCTCATAGCCGCGATCTGCTTCGGGGGCGCCTGGTGGGCCATAAGCCGCGGCCCGAATCTTCGGTATTAGAGCACTTCAGCCTGTCAGCACTTCAGCATTTCAGCTTTTTGTTTTCGCTGAATTCTGATAGCCCGTGGGCGGATGCGCGAGCGGCAGAGGTATCGATGCCTCTGCCACTCGCTATAGAAGCGTCTACGATTAGCTGTTCGTAGAGGCACCGCTTGCCCGGAGGATGGTACGGTAAAGAGCAGTGGACAATCTCCACACTATAGGGCTGATGCGGCGCACGCCTATCCTGGCCCTGCTCGGGGCCAACGCGGTCTCCGAGACCGGGAACGTCCTGGCGTTCGTGGCTATTCCGTGGTTCGTCTTGCAGACTACGGGCAGCGCCGCCAGGACGGGCCTGACGGGTGGGGCCTTCCTGCTCGCGGCCGTCGTGGCTGGTGTCGTCGGCGGGCCGGTCGTGGACCGCATAGGCTTCAAGCGGATGAGCGTCGTCGCCGACCTAGCAGGTGCACTGACGGTAGCGTCGATACCCTTGCTCTACCACACGATCGGGCTGGCATTCTGGCAGCTTCTGGTGCTGGTCTTCCTCGGCGGTTTCCTTGATGCGCCGGGGCACACGGCCCGTCAGAGCCTCGTCCCCGACCTCGCAGAGAGGGCCAGGATGCGGATCGAACGCGCTAACTCGGCGTTCCAGGGTATCCAGTTCGCCTCATTCCTGGTTGGCCCGCCGCTTGCGGGCCTCTTTATAGCCGTCTTCACGCCGAGCAACGTGCTGTGGATAGACGCGGCGACCTTCATCGTCTCGGCGGTCCTGGTCGCCGCGCTCGTTCCTTCTGCCGCACGGCGGCGCTCAGGCACGACCGCCGCGGGGGCCCTGCGCGCCGGCCGGTATCTCGCCGAACTCGCGGAGGGCCTGGCGTTCATTCGCCGCGACCGGCTCATCTACTGGATGTTCGGCATCGGGGTCATCTCCAACTTCTTCGTCGTGCCTCTCTTCGCCGTGGTCCTGCCCGTCTACGCGGAGCAGACGTACGGTAGCCCGGTGGATCTCGGGTTGATGCTCGGGGGCTTTGGCGGCGGCGCGCTGGCGGGCACCGTGTCCTACGGGGCTGTCGGCTATCTCCTGCCGCGCCGGGCGACACTCGTGTCGGCGATCGTGCTCATGGGTCTGCCGTTCTGGGTCCTGGTCGCGACCCCCTCGCTCGGTGTCACCATAGGTGCAGTCTTCGTCTCTGGGTTAACCCTCGGCGTGCCCAACCCGCTGACGTACAGCGTGCTCCAGCAGCGCACCCCGCCGCAGATGCTCGGTCGGGTGCTTGGCGCCGGTGTATCGCTCTCGATGGTAGCCGTCCCGATAGGGATGGTGCTGTGCGGCTACGCGCTAGAGATCGCCGGCCTGCGACCGACCCTCGCGGGCATCTCTGCCTGCTACCTCGCGGTCGGGCTGATCTCGTTCCTCAGTCCGGCCCTGCGCGAGTTGGACAAGCCTCAGGACTAACCGCCAGTAAGGAGGTCGGCCAATGAGCATTTCGGCACTAGTCAATGCGAACGCTGTAGAGACCCTCGACGGGCAGGTGTTCCCGGATCGATCCCCATTGCGGTTCCACAGACGCCTGCCGGGCTACGAGGAGACACCGCTGGTAGGTGCACCCGGACTCGCCGATGCGATGGGCGTGGGCAAGGTCTTGGTGAAGGACGAATCGGGCCGGCTGGGACTACCCGCCTTCAAGATTCTCGGGGCTTCCTGGGCCACCTACAGGGCGCTGCAGGAGCGCCTGCCTGAGGGTGCGTTCGGAGACTGGGAGACGGTCGAGGACCTAAGAGAGAGACTGGAGCCCCTGCTGCCCCTCGACCTCGTGACGGCCACCGATGGCAACCACGGCCGCGCGTTGGCGCGCGTGGCCCGGCTACTGGGGCTCGGGGCGAGGATCTTCGTGCCCGAGGACATGGCGGCCGCCAGGCGCGAAGCCATAGCCGGCGAGGGGGCCGAGGTGGTCGTGGTCGACGGCACCTACGACGAGGCCGTCGAGCGCTCGGCCGCAGAGGAGGGGGAGAGCGGGCTCGTGGTCTCGGATATGTCCTGGCCTGGCTACGAGCGGATACCCTCCTGGGTGATCGAAGGTTACTCGACCATGCTCTGGGAGATCGACGACGAGCTCGAAAGGAGGGGAGAAGCGGGGCCCGAGTTGGTCGTGGTGCAGATCGGCGTCGGGGCCTTTGCGGCCGCCGTGATCCGCCACTTCCGCAGTCAGCAGACCTCCCGGCACCCCAAGGTGCTCGGTGTAGAACCCGCCAATGCGGCCTGCGTGTTGCGGTCGGTGGCGGAGGATCGCATCGTGTCCGTACCGGGGCCGCTCGACTCCATCATGGTCGGCCTCAATTGCGGGCGGCCGTCGCTAGTCGCCTGGCCGAGTGTGTCGAGGGGCGCGGACGTTCTCGTCGCCGTTGACGACGAGCCGGCCCGCGAGGCGATGCGCCTGATGGCCGCATCGGGAATAGTCTCGGGCGAGACCGGGGCGGCCGGCCTGGGCGGCCTGCTTGAACTTCTACGCGGGGGAAGTTCCCGGCGGCAACAGGAGGAGGCGCGTAGGGCGTTGGGCGTGAACCGGGAGAGCCGCGTCCTGCTATTCAACAGCGAAGGCGCCACCGACCCCGACAACTACCGAAGATTGGTGGGAGGGGCACACTCCTCGTCGTGAAACGAAGGTCGCTCTAAGGGTAGATCTAGAGCAGGAACAAGTCACACCGTCTTCCTGATCTCCATCAGCCGCCGCGTCTCCTCGATCACCGCGTCGCCGATGGCGGCAACCGCTTCGGCATAGATGGGGCGTCCGAAGTCGACCCAGGCGTTCACGTTGCGCAGGGCCGGGATGAGGAGCTGAAACGTGGCAGCGAGCCACTCGCGGTCGCGCCTGCGGCGGCGCAGGTGGATCAGGGGGTTGCGCAGGGCGGAGGGTGAGATCACACCGCTGACCACGACGGGGACTACTGCCAGGCCCGGGGTGAGGCGCGCGAAGAGGTCGGCGCTCGAGGACCAGTCATCTAGGGCCTCGACGGCGCCGGGCAGAACTGCGGGGTCGGGCTCGATCTTGCCCCCTGGGAACGTGAGTACGGCGCCGCCACCACGTAGGTGCCTGGCCGCCGCACGCGCGACCCCTGAGCCTCCCGCGGTAGTATCCGCGACGGTTAGAAGGTATCGCGAGGTATTCGGTAGGGTATCGAGGAAGGGGCGGTCGGCGGCGATCACGCGCAGGTCGTCCCTCGGCGTCGCCGCGAAGAGGGCGACGGCGTCCGCGAGGCCAGGATGATTCGAAACGAGGAGCAGCGGCCCACCGCGCGGCACGTTCTCCTGACCCTCTATTCTCGTGTCGCGAGACAACCTCTCCAGTGCCCAGGCGCCTCCCGCACGGAGGCCGGACTCGCCGACTATTGTGTCGTAGGTCAGGATCTGGCGCGCCAGACGCCGGGCTGGTATACGCGAGATGGACTCTATTGCCGAGCGCCCGTAGCCTACTCCCCCAAGACCGAAGGCGGAGATGAGATCGTCCACGCACATCTGCGTGAGACGTTCGAGGTGATCTTCCCTCCTTGAAGGCGCGCGGAGCTCCTCGATCGCGCTCGGCAGTTCGTAGACGCTATCCAAAGCGCTTGCGCGTGACCCTTTCGCCACCACGTGTGTCATCCTTCCGCTTGCCCCGGCGATGCTCGGGGCGCCTGTACGTCACTTGTTGGTACGCATGGGCCACGTGTGCGGTTCGGGCACCACTCTGAGGATACCTAAAGGTCTGCCCGTCTAGCTTGCCGCTCCGGACTCACGGCGGCGCAGAATCTCGACGGCCGAGCCGGCGAGTACGGTGTCGTCGAGCCGGACATGCGGCTTGGCAACCCTCACCTTTACGGCTTCGACCGCGGGATGTTCCTCGAGCGCACCCGCGGCGATCCTCTCCGCCAGGGTCTCGGTAAGTTGCACGGGCGGTCCCTCGACTATATCGCGCGCCATGCGGTGGACCTCGCCATAGTCAACGGTCTTTCTCAGGTCATCGGAGGTCCCTGCGGGTCGCAGGTCAAGGCGCAGCTCGACGCTCACGACGAAAGGCTGGCCGAGCTCGTGCTCGGCGTGGAGGGTTCCGTGGCGGCCGTGGAAGACCATGTCAGCAAGTAGTATGCGATCCTCGCTCATCGCGCCTTTTCGCTCGATTCCGTCCGAAGTAGTATGCCAGAACGTAATAATCTGTATGCTATGGATGCAGTTAGTGAGCAAAGTCAGCTATAGTAAAATCTCGGGCTACTCGACCACGACCTAGATCGGACACAGCGACCATGCCTTCGATCCGACGCGTTGCACGAGCCGGGCTAACGACCGAGGTGCTCCACGAGCATCCTCCGGTCGGCGGAGAGGCGAGGCGACCCTCCGTCACCGTGAGCTACGCGCAGACGCTCGACGGACGCGTGGCGACCGCGACGGGGGAATCAAAGTGGATCAGCTGCCCTGACTCCCTGCGCTTCGCCCACGAGATGCGCGCCCGTCACGACGCCGTCCTCATCGGCGCCGGCACCGTCTGCAACGACGATCCCCGCCTGACGGTTCGTCACGTCCCAGGCACGAGCCCCCTGCGCGTGGTCGTAGACAGCACATTGCGCACGCCCCCCGATGCCGCCGTGCTCGCTGACGGCGCGGCCTCGGGAACAATACTCGCAGTCACGGACCGCGCTCCCGCAGAACGTTGCGAGAAAGCCATCACTTTGGGCGCCACCGTCCTGAATCTGCCTTCCGACGTCGACGGTCGTGTGGACCTCGCGGTCCTGCTAGGCCAGTTGACGGCGTTCGGCATCGAGTCGGTAATGGTCGAGGGTGGTGCCACCTTGATCACGGGTTTCTTCAGGGCCGAGTTGGTCGACCGGCTCGCCGTTTGCGTCGCGCCCAAGATCCTTGGTGACGGCATAGAAGCCATCGGTGACCTTGGTATCCGCGACCTCTCCCGATCTCTCACCCTTGCCGACGCCGTGGTGGAGCCCTATGGGGTGGACCTGATCCTCAGCGGACGCGTCGAGTACCCCGATGGTATCCCGGACCGGGGATGAACTGAAGGCCAACGCCCTCTGGTTTACCGCCTTACGCACCGCTACGCTCCGCACGGAGACCGTACCACCCCCCGGGCCCGGAGAGGTACGCGTCGAGACCATCGCCTCGGGCGTCAGCGCAGGCACAGAGCTGCTCGTCTACCGAGGCGAGGTACCGCAGGATCTCCGATTGGACCTGCCCACTTTCGCAGGGAGCTACAAATTCCCGATCAAATACGGCTACGCCGCCGCAGGACGCATCCTCGACACGGATTCCGACGTCGAACACCTCTCTGCGGGTGATCTCGTCTTCGTCCACCACCCGCACCAGGAGGTTTTCGTCGTTCCCGCACGGATGCCTGTACGACTACCCGACGACCTCGACCCCCTGCTCGGCGTATTCAGCGCCAACCTCGAGACAGCCCTGAACGTCGTCCACGATACACCCGTGCGACTCGGCGAGACGGCCCTGATCTTCGGCCAGGGCATCGTCGGCCTCCTCGTGACCCTGCTCTTAAAGCGCGCCGGCGCGGATCCGGTACTCGTAGTCGACCCTCTCGAGGAGCGTCGCAAAACGGCGCTCGCCGCGGGCGCTGACGAGGCGTTCGGACCAGAGAGCCTGAAGGAACGGGTCGCAGAGATCACGGGCGGGCGGGGGGCCGACGTCGCGGTAGAGACCAGCGGTTCCGGGGCCGCTTTGCAGGGCGCGATAGAGGCTGTGGCGACCGAGGGAACGGTCGTCGTGGCCTCGTGGTACGGCACCAAGCCCATCACGCTCTCGCTCGGAGGACATTTCCATAGGGGAAGGGTGAGGCTCAGATCTTCGCAGGTCGGCCGATCGAACCCGGAGCTTGCGCCGCGCTGGGACCGGGACCGGCGTATGGACACGGTCCTCGGCCTGCTGAGCCAGCTAGAGTTGAAGAAGCTCATCTCCCACCGTATCCCCTTCGAAGACGCTCCCGAGGCTTACCCGCTCCTCGACGAGAGACCCGGCGAGGCGCTGCAGGTGATCTTTACTTACAAGGGAATCCGCGGAGGTCGGGATGTATGAGGTCTGCTTCGCCGTGAGGTTCGAGGCCGCGCACAGGCTCGTCGGGGACTTCGGGCCTGCGTCCCGGACGCACGGACACACCTACAGGATGGAGGTGATCGTGCGCGGCCAGCGACTCAAAGACGACGGCACGCTCCACGATATCGGCGAACTGGGCCAGGCTGTGGAGGCGCTGGCCGGTTCCATGCACTACAGAAACTTGAATGAGGTCCCCGGCCTGACAAGAGTCAACACGACGGCCGAGGCGGTAGCATCCTTCTGTTGGGAGGAGCTGGCACAATCTCTCCGAGGCCAGGGGCTCGACTCGCTTACGGTGCGCATCTGGGAGTCCCCCGACGCCTACGCAGCCCGCGAAGACACGCTGGCCTGATGGAGCCCTCATGCGCGTCGCCTTCATAACGGTAGGGGACACAGGCCGCAGGACCGGCGGCTACCTGTACAACGCGCGGATTATCTCCGGCCTGCGCCAGAGAGGTCTGGAGATCGAGGAGGTCGTGGCCGGTGGAGCATCATCCGAGGAGCAGCGAACGGCCGCCCCACGACTCGCCTCTACGTTCGACCCTTCCAGCTTCGACACGATAGTGGTCGATGCCCTCGCCCGCATCGCGGTCGCCCCGCACCTGAACCGCTGGCTGTCCTCCTGTCCTGTGGTCGCACTTGTTCATGAACTGCCGAGCCTCGCTGGCGGTGAGGCTCGGCCCGAGGCCTTAGCCCGCGAGCACGGCTACGAGGAGCCTCTGCTGGGTGTGGACCGGCTCGTCGCCGTGAGCGACCACGCAAAGAACGTGCTTCAGGACAGGGGTGCCTCACCCGGACTTATCCACGTGGTGTCGCCGGGTTTCGACGGCATTGCGGCAGGACATGGATCCAAAGCTCGGGGAGACGGTCCCGTGCGCGCCCTCTGCGTCGCGCAGTGGATACCGCGCAAGGGGATACTGACCCTGGTCGAGGCGTGGACGTCGCGTTGGCGTAAGGGCGCGGTGCTCGACCTGATCGGGGAGACGGACGCGGATCCCGAATACGCGGCCCAGGTCAGGGCCGCCATCGACGCCGGACAGCGGGGCTCCATCCTCGTATCAGGGTCCGTGGACGACGCCACGCTAAGTGCCTCCTACGCGTCGGCCGATCTCTTCGTCTTACCCTCGCGATACGAAGGTTACGGGATCGTCTACGCCGAGGCACTCGCCTTCGGGCTACCGATAGTAGCCTGCGACGCCGGTCCCGTACCAGATCTCGTCGGCCAGGAGGCCGCGATCCTGGTCCGGCCCGACGATAAAGACGCGCTCTCTGCAGCCCTGGATCTCCTCCTCGAGGATCACAGCCTCAGGGAGCAAATGTCCGCCTCCGCAATCCGCCGCGCTTCCCACCTGCCACGCTGGGACGACACCGTTGCCGGTTTCGAGAACGTCTTGAAGACCGCGGTCTCCGCACCGAAGCAGACCAGAGTACCTGAAGCCTGATGCCTGTAACCTGCAGCCATCTCACGGCGAGAAGAAGAAGGCCAGGGCGGCGATTACATAGACGCCGCAGAGCATCGCGCCTTCGAGCCAGTTGGATTTGCCGTCGAGGGCGACGAATCCCGTTACGATCACCGCAGCCCCAAGGGCGCCCAGCTCCAGGGGGGTAAAGATCAGACGCAGGGGACTGCCGAGCAAGGGTCCGAGGAAGACGAGGATGGGGGTAACGAGCAGGGCGACCTGGATGGAGGACCCGAGTGAGATGCCCATCGAGAAGTCCATGTCGTTCTTGTAGGCGATCTGGACGCCCACGACGTGCTCGGCGATGTTGCCCACTATAGGGACGAGGATGACCCCCACGAATAGCTCGGAGATCCCGTATTCCTCGGTCAGGGGTTCAATAGCACCGACGAACGCCTCCGAGACGTAGGCGACGGCCGCCGTCGACACGAACAGCAGCGCCAGCGAAGCCGTTCTACCGAACGGAGCCCGTCCCTCGCGCTCCGCGCCGCCTCCGGGGCCTCGGAGGATGTAGAGCAGGTAGAGGACGTAGAGCACGAACATCACCACTGCCACCTCGATGCTCAGGGAGGTCGGGCTTGGATCGGGGCTCGTAGCGGCGAATATGGTGGGCAAAGAGAGCGCGGCGGCCACGATGGCGAGCATCGAGGCGTTGATGCCTGCGATCTCGGCCGAGAAGCTCTGGACGCCGTTCTTGAGGCCCCCGAAGAGGATGCTCGCACCGAGCACGAGCAGCACGTTACCGATGACCGAACCGATGATCGAAGCCTTCACCACGGTCGTGAGCCCAGCAGAGAGGGCGAAGATGGTGATTATGAGCTCGGCGGCATTGCCGAAGGTGGCGTTGAGGATGCCGCCGATGCGCGGGCCCGCGTGATGACCTAAGCTTTCGGTGGCCTGCCCGAGAACCCACGCGAGGCCGATCAGGGCCAGGGCGGAGACGGCAAAGATCAGGAGGGTCGGTGCGTGCATAAGCTCCGCGACGACCACGGCTACCGTGAGTGCCGCCGTTGCGGCGTAGGCTATCGTGCCGAACAACGCAGGTCTCTTTGGAACTCCCGGCAGATAAACATGGCGACTATCTTATAAGATGGGAGGGTCGAGAGTAACGACTTCTAGAGAGAGTAGCCTTTGATCGACTACCACCTGCACGTCATAGCCCATGGCGACCGTCCGATGACCGTGGAGAACATACTCGAGTACTGCGAGGTCGCAAGAGCCAGGGGCATAAGCCAGATGGGCATCACCGAGCACGACCGCTACCTCGACGAGATAGACCTCGCCGCATTCCAAGAGGCCCGCGAGCTCTCCCGTGACGTGGAGCTGCGGCTCGGGATCGAGATTGACTTCGTCCCGGGAGCCGAGGAGCGGATGGAGGAAAACGCCACGGCCCTCCCCTACGACTACATCATCGGCAGCGTACACAGGGTGGACAACGAGGAGATAGACAGGATCACGGACCAGAGAATCTACGACAAATACGAGACCTACGACCTCTACGCGGCGTACTACGCCAACGTCCGCAAAGCCGCGCTCTCTGGACGATTCGAAGTTCTCGGCCATCCCGACCTGATCAAGATCTTCCGCCACTTCCCGAAGAGGGATATCACCCCGATCCTCGAAGAGACCGCAGACGCCGTCGCCGAGTCCGGCGTAGTCGTCGACGTGAACTCCGCGGGACTAAGGAAGCCCATAGGCGAGGTCTACCCCGCCAGGCAATTCCTCGAGATGTTCCACAAGAGAGGCGTCCCCATCGTCCTCTCCTCAGACGCCCACGCTCCAGACCAGGTCGCACTCGGCTACGACACGAGCCTGGCCCTCGTCCAGGACGTCGGCTACCGCGAGGTCGTCACCTTCAGAGACCACGAGCAAAGAAGTCTCTCACTGTGACTGAACAGCTGTTCCTGAAAGACTCCTTTATCAAGGAGTTCGAGGCATGCGTCGTGAAGCTAGAGGGCCGCGAGGTGATACTGGACCGTACGGCCTTCTATCCTGGTGGCGGAGGGCAGCCGCCGGACAAGGGATCGCTCGGCATCGGTCCCATCAGGGCGATGGTCGTGGACGTGAGGCGAGAGGGCGGAGAGATTGTCCACGTCATGGACAGGGCCATCCCAGATACCGTGCGGGACTTGAGGGGCGCGCTGGACCGGGATCGGCGCTTCGCCCACATGCGGTACCACACAGCCCTGCATGTGCTCTCCGGTGTGATCTGGCGCAACTTCGACGCCAGGGTCACGGGCGGCCAGATGCGCGAGGACCGCGCCAGGATGGACTTCTCTTTTCCGGGCGAGTGGACCGCCAGCGTCGTCGGTGAGATAGAACGCCTGACGAACGAGGCCCTCGCAGAAGAGCGTCAGGTAAAGGTCTACGAGCTGGAGCGCGAGGAGGCGCTCGCGAATCCTGATCTCATCCGTACCCAGGTCAGCCTGGTGCCGGAGCGGGTCCGAAGTATTCGGATCGTGGAGATAGAGGGACTCGACACGCAGGCCGACGGCGGGACCCACGTTGCCAACACACGCGAGGTTGGGAGGATGGAGATCACAGGCCGCAAGAGCAAGGGACGCCAGAACAAACGGATAGAGTTCGTGCTCCGGTGAAGAACTTGACGATCGTTGTCGTCCTCGCCCTCATCATGGCCGGCTGCGGCGGTACCAAGGCCGACCAGGCTACCCGGTCCCAGACAACCCCGCAGGATTCAGGCACGACTACCGCAGGGACAGATGAGACGACCTCAGGACCGTCAGGACTCCGTACTGTGGTCATTGACGCATCGGGAGGGCAGAAGATCGAGGTGCGGGTCGAAATAGCAGACAACCCCTTCGAACGGGCGCGGGGTCTCATGTACAGGACGGCGCTCGGGGAGGACAGGGGCATGCTCTTCGTCTACCCGGGAGAGCAAAAGCTCTCCTTCTGGATGAAGAACACCCTGATACCGCTCTCCATCGCCTACATCGACTCGGAAGGGCGCATTGTAGACATCCTGGACATGAAGCCCCTCGACGACAAGTCCCCCCACTACGTCTCGTCCGAACCCGTTCAGTACGCCCTCGAGGTCAACCAGGGCTTCTTCGAGAAAAGGGGCGTAAAGGTAGGGGACCGAGTCGAATTACCCGAGCAGGCTGCGGTGGGATCAAGATTAGGTAGACAGATTATCGTGCAGTACCGCGGCGACCCGGAAAGGGTCTGAGGCGACGACGGAGGCTGCGTAGAGCTCCATCGCCCCGAAGTCCGAAGTGCGGTTGGCTGGATCTCCGCGGTCCACGATGTAGACGACCGTCGGGAAATTCGACCAGTCCTCCTGCGTGGGACCGAGCGGGGGCATGTAGAAGGCGACGTTGAAGGCGCGGACGCCGAGCGCCCCGACGTAGTCCTGCAGCAGGGCGCCGACCGCGCGGCTCAGGAAAGCGTCTTCGGGGTCGCCCCCGATCACGACGAGCTCCTTTTCCTTGATGGGGGAGAGGCTCGCGAACGCATGGACGCCTTCTAGCGGGATGCCGAGACCCAGAGATTCGTGGATACGGGCGAGATCCTCGAAATAGTCGGAGCCGTACTCTAGTTTGTAGCCCGAGGCGTTGCGGAGGAGGCGTTCGACCTTCGGGTAGTGGGAGCCTCGGGTCGCCGTGACCTGCGCGTGGCCGTGGATGATGGAACCGCCGGCCCGCCAGAGACAATTCCACATCAGGAAAGGGTAGCGCGCCTCAGGGTCGGCTTCGAGGGCCTTACGGCCCCATTGGAGGCCGACGGAGACGTAGCCCGAGACTTTTTCGGGCGTGAGGTGGAGGGGGTTGTGGTCGTCGAAGACGATCACGCCGTGGAAGCCGTCGTACTTGGCGACGTTTGAGGCCGTGGTCGCGTGCTCGCCCCTGACGCGGCCGAAGACGTCTGCTGGCGTGCCATCTTTCGGGTGGCAGAAAGGGTCGCCTTCGGTCGCGGCTATCTCGCGGTCGAGGTCGAGGCTGATGCCGGTGTCAAGCGGGCGGGAGGCGCGCAGCTCGTTGAAGAGGGTACCTTCCAGGGTAATGCGGTTCGTAACCTTCACGATGCGCTGGGCGGTGACGTGGTCCACAGAGCCGAAGGACTTCTCGATCCAGGCGTGCATGGCCTCAGGCGGGTCGAGGCGTCCCGTCGTAGTGGAGACGTCGAAGATGCGCTCCGCGAGGGCGCGGTCTGCCGGGGATAGGTCGGAGATCAAGGCCTCAAGGTTCGTTATCTTGCGTTCCATCGGCTACATGGTCCGCTGTCCGGCTGACTCCAGGCCGGCGTAGAGGCTCTCGCGATCGATCATACGCTCTACGTGGCCCTCGATCCTCAGTTTCAGGCTCGCGACCGACCCCCCTCTAGCCGCAGATACCGTCGCGTCTTATCGCCTCGCGCAGGGCCCCGAGCATGCGGGTGAGCTCCCTCTGGTCTCCTCCGCCCAGTTCCTCAAACAGCTCGGCCACCGCGGCACGGTGCTCATCATAGGCACGATCCATGGTCCGCTCGCCCCGCACGGTCATCTCTATTACGGTGGCCCTACGGTCCGTCGGGTGTGGCTTCCGCCTGACTAACCCTTCCTCTTCCAGCGCGTCGACCAACGCCGTCACGTTGCGCCTGGTAACACCGAGCTCGTCGCTGATGCTGCTCATGATCTGGGGCCCGTTGCAATGCAGGGCCCCGAGCAGCCGCATCCTGGCGTAGGTCATACCCCTGTCCTGTAGCCGTGACCTCACCCACTTCATGTACAACGGCCCGAAAGCGGCGAACTCGTCGACGAGCCGCAGCGACGACCCAGCCACCGATTCCCGATTCATCGCACCCACGTTCCGCCTTGTACGAGATCCATCCTACCAACTCCTCCTCTACATCTTACTGTTGACGTATATTGTTGTCAATGTTAATGTGTATATATACACGATATATGAAGGCTCAAATGATTAGCGATGAACCGCGTCGAGTCTCCGGTGTGAGCGGGTCCGGCGTCTATTTTGGGAGGTTAGATCTTGAGGAGCATCACCGTAGGAAGCGTCGATATCTCGGCCCTGACGGACATGGAGGGTGCGTTTTTCAGGTTGGATCAGATCTTCCCCGGCGTCATGGAGGACCAGTGGGAACCTTACCTGCACCGATACCCCTGGGCTTTCGCTGATCGCGAGACCCTGCGCGGTCGCGTGGGGTCTTACGTGTTGCGTATCCCCGGGGGTACGGTCCTGGTAGACACGGGCGTCGGCCCGCAGGCCATGGGGACGGGCGGCAGGCTGCTCGTGGAGCTCGAGAGCGTTGGAATCTACCCTGAGGACGTCGACACCGTCTTCCTTACCCACCTGCACGGCGACCATCTCGGCTGGAGCGTGAGGCCGGACGGCGAGCCCGTTTTCCCTGGGGCCCGCTACGTTACGCAGGCCGCGGAGTGGGAGATCTCCGCACCGTATCTCGGACGCGCCGTCACCGGGCTAGACGCTCTGGGTGTCCTCGAGTTGCTCGACGGTGAGGAGCCGGTCGGTGAAGAACTTACGGCCATACCGACTCCAGGTCACTCGCCAGGGCACAGCAGCCTGCTCGTCTCCTCCGGCGGGGAGCAGGCCCTCGTCTCCGGCGACGCCATCGTGCACCCTGCGCAGGCGACGGAGCCTACCTGGAACGTCCACTTCGACATGGATAAAGAGCAGGCCGCCCGCACCCGCGAGATGTTGCTCACGTGGCTCGAGGCCGACGGCATCACCGTCGCCGCAGGCCACATCCCCGGTTCCGGCTTCGGGCGCGTCGTGCGCGAGGAGGGAGAAGAGGGACGCCGCTACTGGCTGACGCTGGAGAGCGCGCAGGAGGCCGAGGATCTTTCTGGCTCCAACGTGTTCGGAGGAGGTAGATCTTGAGACACAACATGGACACCGCAGAGCATCTCGGACGAGGCATTGGCAAAGACAGTCCACCGATCACACCGGAGACCTTGCGGGCCTCTGAAAATGAGGAATGGGCCTGGATGGTCGCCGAAGACCCAGCCTTCTACCTTTCGGGACCAGGGAAAGCTGAGAACACCGGCGTATAGCGCAGGCGCATAGCTCGGGCATAACGCGCGGGCGTAAGGCGCGTGGCTCCGCTCACGGAGTATGGCTGTGGGCGGTATAGACTCAGGGCGAACGCGAGCTATTTGGAGCAGGAGAGATCTTGGATAATTCGAACGGTGGTATGGGAGGTAAGACTGTTCTGATCACGGGCGGCACCTCCGGTATCGGGAAGGCGAAGGTGGCCTACGACCCCGCCGCACGCTCTGGACGATGAGCGAGGACCTGACGGGCCCAAAGGTGGTCGCCTAGTGGGCAGGGAACGGGGCATAGAGGTCGAGAACCTCGTCAGGGAGTTCAGACACGGGCCGCGGGCCGTTGACGGTATAGACCTGCGCGTCGAGCCCGGCGAGGTCTACGGATTCCTCGGGCCGAACGGGGCGGGGAAGTCGACGACAGTCCTGATGCTGACGACGCTCCTTCCGCCCACGAGCGGCACGGCTACCGTGGCCGGCTACGACATCGTGCACGAGGGTCCGCAGGTGCGGGCTTCTATCGGGGCGGCGCTACAGGAGGCGGCGCTCGACCCTTTCCTGACGGGCCGCGAGCACCTTCACCTGCAGGCCGCCCTGCACGGGCTCTCGCGCAAGGAGCGCATGCGGCGCGGGCAGGAGCTGCTGGAGCGTGTCGGGCTCGAAGGGGCCGCCGACAGGAAGGTGCGCGGCTACTCTGGCGGGATGAAGCGCCGCCTGGACCTCGCCCTCGCGCTAGTGCACGGTCCGCGGATACTCTTCCTCGACGAGCCGACGACGGGCCTCGACCCGCAGAGCCGCAGCGCGCTCTGGGCCGAGGTAAGCAGGCTAGCGCGCGAGGACGGCGTTACCGTGTTCCTGACGACGCAGTACCTCGAGGAGGCCGACGTGCTCGCGGACCGCGTAGGGATCATCGACCGGGGCAGGATCGTGGCCGAGGATACTCCGGAGGCCCTGAAGGCCGAGATCGGACGTCCCAGCGTCGAGGCGACACCAGCAGAGCGCACGCAGCGCGACGCCGTCGCCCGCGTCCTTATGAATTTCGGAGAGGAGATCCCCGCCCAACCCGGCGCCGTGGCCGTCAGGCTATCAGGAGGTGCCGCGGGTCTTGCCGACGTGGTGCGCGCCCTCGATAGGGAGGACGTTCACGTCGCCAACCTCCGCCTCGACGAGCCGAGCCTCGACGATGTCTTCCTCGCCAAGACGGGCCGCTCACTCGAGGGCGCGGGGGAAGACGAAGACGGCAAGATGGAAGAGGCGCAGGCGTGAGGGGCTCTGCTTTCCTAACCGAGGTACTGGCGATTGCGCGCCGCTCCACGCTACGCACGATCAGGCAGCCCGCGGTTATAGTCTCGGCGCTGCTCTTCCCGATGCTGTTCTTCTCCATCAATGCGAACGGCCTCGATGCGGCCTCGCGAATTCCAGGCTTCCCGGCCGACTCCTACCTCGACTTCGCATTCGCCTTCCCACTGATACAGGCCTCGCTCTTCGGCGCGGTCACGGCCGGAGCCGATCTGGCTCGCGACATCGAGAGCGGCTTCTTCGACAGGCTCTCGCTCACCCCGATGCCTCCCGTAGCATTGCTGGGAGGGATGCTCGCCGGCGTGGTGGCGCTGGGCCTCCTTCAGGGCGTCGTCTTCATCACCGTAGGTACACTTATGGGCGTGGACATAAGTAGCGGCGTAGGCGGGATGTTCGTGATCGTGCTCCTAACGGTGCTCGTCGCCCTCGGGTTCGGGGGGATAGGGGCCATACTGGCGATAAGAACGGGTTCCGTGGAGGCCGTCGAGAGCGCTTTCCCGCTGTTCTTCGTGGCCATCTTTTTGTCGTCGATCAACCTGCCACGCGACCTGATCGAACAGGACTGGTTCCGCTTTATCGCGACCATAAACCCGATCTCCTACCTCGTCGAAGGCATTCGCAGCTTGGTGATAACGGGCTGGGATGCGCGGGCTCTGATCCTCGGGTTCGGTTTCGCGCTGGCCATCGTCGTGGTCGCCATAGGTGGGGCAGCGGCATCGTTGAAGACGAGGGTGGTGTAGGAATGGGCGGCTTCTTCCAGGTCGCGTTTGCCGTGGCCGCGCGCCAGGTCTACAAGTACTTCACCAATCCCGCGTTCCTCGCGCCTGCGCTCTTCCCGCTGTTCTTCTTCGTCGCTTTTGCCGGCGGCCTGACGAGGGTGGGTGACGTGCCAGGCTTCGACTACGCTGCGGGCTACATCGCTTTCCAGTACGTGTGGGCCCTCTTGCAGGCTGTCTCGATGGGCGGGGCTTTCACAGGATTTTCGATCGCAGGTGACTTCGAGAACGGCTTCGCCAGGAGGCTCTTGCTCGCCGCCTCGAACCGGTATGGGATCATCTTCGGCTACACGATTGCCTCGCTCGTTCGCGCCACCATGACGGGGACGCTCGTCACCGTGATCGCGCTGCTCACAGGGATGCCCATAAGCGGCGGCTTCGATTTCTTCGGGCTCATCGGCCTCGCGGTCCTCGCCAACATAGCGGCGACCCTTTTCGGAGCCGGGGTGGCGATGCTACTCCGTACCCAGCAGGCAGGGCCTGTTATTCGCACCCCGATCTTCCTCGTCCTGTTTTTGGCTCCGGTCTTCGTGCCGCTCGACCTGCTCTCGGGTTGGATCGAGGCCGTCGCCCGCCTTAACCCGTTCACCGCTATACTCGAAGCCGCCCGTGGCTACCTTGCCGGCGACCCGAATAACGTCGCCACCGCCTTCGTCACGAGCGCCATCCTCATACTCGTACTGGCCCTCTGGGCCGTCTTCGGCCTCCGCCGCGCGGAGAAGGCCGGATAGGAAAGGAGAAATCGATGACTGAACGTGAGACGTCCCCCGGAAAGGATCTCTCGGGACCGGCCAAAATGGCCTTGAAGCTGGGGAGCGGAGCACACGCGGGGGTATACCGCGCCACGGGTGGCAAGCTGTTTGGCCGCATGGGCAAGAGCCCCATCCTGCTCTTCAATACCGTAGGGCGGAAGTCCGGCAAGAAGCGCACGAGCCCGCTCCTCTACGTAATGGACGGCGAAAACTTCGTGATCATCGCCTCGAAAGGTGGCGCACCGACACACCCCGCGTGGTACCTGAACCTGATGGCCAACCCGGAAGCGACGGTCGAGGTTGGAGATCAGGAGGTGCGGGTAAGGGCGGAGGAGGCGGACGCTGAGGAGAAAGCCCGCCTCTGGCAGAAGATGGTCGAGATGTATCCGGCATACGACGACTACCAGAAGAAGACGGAGCGTGAGATCCCGCTGGTCGTCCTGCATCCGCTGGAATAGCGCCAAAACGGAGAGGAGCGTCGTGAAGACCATAGATCGCGAAGATTTGAAGGAGAAGATCGACCGCGGCGACGATTTCGTCCTGCTCGAAGTGCTCTCGGAATTATCTTACAATCGGGCGCATCTACCCGGTGCGATCCGCTACCAGGACAGGAGCCGGATCCCGGATCTCCTGCCCGACAAGTCCACCGAGGTCGTTGCCTACTGTTCGAACTTCAACTGACACTCCTCGACGCGGGTCGTCCGTGAGCTGACGGCCATGGGTTACGAAAACGCCTTCGAGTACGAGGGCGGCAAACAGGACTGGATGGACGCCGGCTACCCCACCGAGAGCGCCTGACAGCGGTTTCCGGAAGGGAACTTCCGGAAACCGCGCTGGTCAGCACTTCAGCAAGTCAGCTAGTCAGCTTTTTGTTCCCTTACGGCTGAAATGCTGAAATGCTTTCGAGAGCCGGTGAACTCTCTCACAACACTTTCATATGCAAAGGTTGAACCGGCAAAGATCATGCGTAGACTTCTTCTAGCAATGTTGTTATCAGAGGTCAGAAGATGGTAGAGGGGCAGAGACGAGTAGAAGTTCTCCAGGGTGTCCATCCCGTACTACCTTCGCTCGCGCTGGCGTTCAAGCGGATGGTTGCGACGATAGAACGGGAGTCCGGGGTCGGGGGCATGAAGTGGTTCATGCTCACGGTGTTAGGCCGGAGGGATGGGTTGAGCCAGGGTGAGTTCACGCAGGAGTATGAGATGGATCCTTCGCGCGTGACCCGTACGGCCCAGTCGCTCGAGGGTGACGGGCTCATTCGGAGGGAGCGGGATGTGGAGGACAACCGTGTGATGCGGATGTATCTGACCGAGGAAGGGCTCGAGGTATTGCGGGGGCTACCCGAGATAAACGAGCAACTCCGGCGCAGGGTGCACAGCGTACTAAGCGAAGAAGAGTTCGAGGAACTAAGGCGGATGCTTGGGCTTCTCGCCGAGGCGATGAAGTCGTAGGCCTCGGGATTTGCGGTGTTAAGGAGCTTTTGATAGAGGGAGAGCGGAGATGAGCGCGAACGTTACTCAAGTGGAGCAGTCGGGGCGTCGAGCTACCGTCCTTGCGGTGGCCGGGCTCATGCTCGCGCTATTTCTGGTAGCGCTGGATCAGACGGTGGTCGGGACCGCGTTGCCCAAGATAATCGCCGACCTCAACGGGTTCGAGCACTATGCCTGGGTCACGACGGCTTATCTTCTTGCTTCGACGGCCATGATCCCCGTCATCGGCAAGCTCGGGGACATCTACGGCAGGAAATGGTTCATCATCGCCGGGGTGGCGATCTTTTTGGCCGCCAGCGCGCTCTGTGGGGCTGCCTGGGGGATGACGGAGCTGATACTCTTCCGGGGCTTGCAGGGACTTGGGGCGGGCATGATCTTCTCCAACATATTCACCAGCGTCGCGGACATCTTCCCAGACCCCGCACGCCGGGCGAAATACCAGGGCGTCTTCTTCAGCGTCTTCGCGCTGACCAGCGTCATCGGCCCGACGATGGGGGGTTGGATCACGGACAACCTCTCCTGGCGGTGGGTCTTCTACATCAATTTGCCTCTAGGCATCTTTTCGCTCTTCGCCTTGCCCGTAGTGCTCCACCAGAGCACCAGGCGGCCCGGGGTGAAGATAGACTACCTCGGCGCGGCCACGATAACCGCTTCGGTCATCTCACTGTTACTCGCGCTCTCGTGGGTCGGTGAGGGCTACGACTGGGATGCCACCCGCGTCGTCATCGGGTTCGTGATCGCCGGCATCCTGCTTGCAGCCTTCATACCCGTGGAGCTCAGGGCGGCCGAGCCCATAATTCCGCTCTCGCTGTTCAAGAGCAGGGTCTTCGGCTCCGCCGCGCTACTGATGTTCATGGTCGGCATCGGGATGTTCGGGATCATCCTCTACACCCCGCTCTTCGTGCAGGGCGTACTCGGCAAGACCGCGACGGGATCGGGCACCGTGCTCACCCCGCTGGTCCTGAGCATGACGGCCATGGGGGTCATCTGCGGCCAGCTCATAGCCCGCGTGAAGCGGATCAAACCGTTCATGATCGCCGGGGCGACGGTGATGACTTTCGGCGTCTACCTGCTGACGACGCTTGATGTGGACTCTACCCAGAGGACCGTCGCCCTCTACCTCATGGTCACGGGCCTCGGCCTCGGACCGCTCATGCCTTCGGCCACCCTCTCCGTCCAGAGCACGGTCGAGAAGAGGCTTCTCGGCGTAGCGACCTCGGCCACGCAGTTCATCCGTTCTCTGGGCTCGACGGTCGGCACGGCGGTTATCGGCTCGCTCGTGACTTCGGGTTATGCTAACTACCTGAACGAAAATGCTCCTCCGCAGGCCCCGAGCCAACTGATAAGCGCCCTGGAGGACCCGAACGCGCTCGTTAGCGAGCAGGCCCGAAACGCGTTGGATCGCGTTGCTTCGGCCTTCCCCGGCGGGGAGCAACTCGTCGACCAGATCCTGCAGGTCTCCCGCGATGGCCTCTCGAATTCTCTTCACGACGGGTTCGTCTTCACTCTCATCGCCGTCTCGGGAGCCATCCTCGCAGCCCTCTTGATGAAGAACATTCGTCTTGGAGATCAAGTGCAGGGTGCCGCTCCGGCTCCGGCCGCGGACCTTAAACAGGACAGCTTGGTGACAGGAATCGCCCTCGAGTACCTCGCCAGACGCATCGAGGGCGCCAACGGCGACTCTCCGAACCTGATCTCCGCCGCGTCGAAACTAGTCCCCGAGGCCGAGGGCTCCGAGAGGGAGCGCGCCAGGACCGCGGTCGACTTGGTGCTCCGGCCTCTGGCGCTGGAAGCCCTCGGCGCCAGTATCGAGCGAAACGGCGCGAACGGCCTCTCAGGGAACGGAGTTGCCCCCGATCACAAGGGACCAGTCGAGGAACGTGTACGCCAGAATGGATGACCGCCGGGCAGGCCAACCGGAAAGGAGAGCGTAAGAATGGCCAAATACGTTATAGGCGCGACGGGAGCTCTGCTCGGAGCCCTCGCCGGGGTGTGGCTGATGCTCGCCCCCTTCGCCCTTGCCTACCAGGGCTCGGGGGCGAACTGGGCCGATCCCACCTACGTGGACTTCTGGACCGGTCTACCGCTTTTGGTCGTCTCCGCAGCCGGTTTGATCCTCTACGTCTCCGGGCTCGTCGAAGAGTTGCGCCACCGTGGCATCATGCGCCGCCCGTACACCGCTCCCGCTGGGCAACCACAGGCTCCTGGCCCGCCTCAGGGCAACGCTTCGGCCTCGGAGAACAACATGGAGCAGATCCTGTTGCCCTTGGTAACGGCGATGCTCAAGGATATGCAGGAGCGCGACCGTGAGCGTGACGGAGCCCGGGGAGGGACCGTCGCCGACGTTCGCCAGACGCCGAATGCGGGAGAAGAAGGGAGCGTGAGGAGATAATGGCACCACAGGCAAGGATCGGACTAATCGTCACCGCCATCGGTTTCTTCGCTGGGATATGGCTCTTTCTCGCCCCTTTCATAGTCGAGTACCAGAAGGTCGGGCAGGACTGGGTCGACGCCACCAAGAACGACCTCTGGACAGGGGGCGCCCTCATCGCCATCTCGGCCCTCACGCTGATACTCTTTAGCGCCTTCGCCCTGCGCGACGCGGCCCGCGCCGCCGAGCAAGAGGGCGCCGCCGAAGTGGAGGAGAGCTAGGAGCGGATCCAGATCGCGCTTCTCGTTGCGACTAATAGCAGTAGATTCGCTTTTTGGTAAACTCCCGTCCGTCGCTTTCGGAGAGGTGTCCGAGTTGGCCGAAGGAGCGCGATTGGAAATCGCGTAGGCGGTGTTAAGTCGTCTCGTGGGTTCGAATCCCACCCTCTCCGCTTTTCCCTCTGTTTGCAGGTAATACGTGAAAGTTCGGGAGGCAAAAAGAGAGGTTCCGAATTAGCTCGAGACCTCATTCACTGCCAAGCGTACTGCAACCGAGATTCAGCCTAGGAGCCTGTGTGGTAAAGGTGAGGGTAAGGACAATTTCGTACGCTGTTTCCCATGAGGAAAGCCGTATCCGACCTTTCCGAAGTTGACGAACCTGATCGTCTGGCAGGAGCCCGACCCTGGCCCCAAAGCCCTTCACGCAGCTTTCATCCACTGGGAGGCGGTAGCGATCCGCCCTGCTGGCGCTTCCCATTTACCCCACGACCTCACGCTCATTCTTGTCGGTCCCTCCTCCTAGCACCCGGAAGCGCGAAGCAGGGCGTAGTGACCGTATTCGCTCGATGGGCGTCCGTAGGCACCTCAGCGCATATTTATGCGGCCACACGACATGTCGTGGGTGAGGCACAGTCACTCACCAGCCTGAGAGCGCTCACCAGACATCCCACTGGACGGGGTTATGCAGGATGCTGCATACCTACTTCGCAAAATTTGTCTTCTACGCACTCCGGTGAATAAGGGTTAGGGCTGGGGCTCTACGCGCAAGCCCCGGCCCTTCGCCGTCTACCTCAACTGCAAGGTAGCGATCTTGTTCGCCTCTAACATCGTGTACCAGGGGTCGCCGTTGGGTTCGACCGTGATGCCAAACGGCTCGCTCTTCTTGACGACTTTGCCTTCGGTGATGTCACCGTCGTCCGTGATCCGGGCGATGTTGTCTTTGGTGGATTGGGTGAACCAGACCGTGCCGTCGGGCGACGCCGCGATGCCCTCCGGGCCGACGTTCGTTAGCGGGTACTCGGTCACCACCCCGGGCGTCCCCCTGGACGCCGGTACCAGTCGCCCGACGCCTTGCGGTTCGAAGCGCGCGGTGAACCAGATGTCGCCATCGGAGGCGACGGTGAGCTGCCGCGGGGTGCGCACGGTCGGCGTCACCGTCGCGGCGCCGGTCGCCGGGTCGAGTTCGCCGATCCCCGGCGCGAGCGGAGCCGTGAACCACACCCTACCTCCCAAGTCCACCGCCACATCCGCGGGCTCGGGCACCGGGAACCGCGTGAACTGACCGTCAGTAACGTTGTAGCGCCAGAGGCTGTCGTTGTTGAAGTCGGTGATCCAGATGTCGTTGCCGTGCACTGCCAGGTCGCCTGCGAGTACGTCGGTCTCCGGCATCGGGATAGGCGCGAGGAACTCACCCGATGTTGTGATGCGCCCGAGGATGGCCTCGTTCGACGTGAAGTACAGGATGCCCTCTTCCGGGCCCTGGACGATGTCGGACAGGCTGCAGAACGAGCAGTCGACGGGGAATTCGGTGATCTCGCCAGCCGGTGTGATCTGCCCGATCGCGGGAGATTGCAGCACCGAATCGAGGTTGCCCTCCACGAACCAGCGATTGCCGTCGGAGCCGTTGGTGATGCTCAGGGGCTCGCTGTCTGAGGTGGGCACCCGGAACTGCTTTAGCGTCCCTACAGGCGCGGCGTGAGCGGCCGAGAGCGTCGCTCCGAGCGCTACAGCTAGCGAGGCCACTATCGCGATGCCCAGCGCAATCAGACGCAAGACCTGGGATCGTTCGCACCTTAGCATCCCTCCTCCTCGTGTAGCCGCAAACATGCGTTCTCTTCCCGTCATGAAGCTTCCTTCCTCGCCTTGACGGCGGTAGGTGGCGGTAACGCAGCGATACATACGCAGGGGTAGCATCCAACGAATGAGCCAGCCATCATCTGAACTTCTTAGAACGCCGTAAGGGCGAAGTTCTCAGAATTTACCTTCCACGCACTCGGGTGAATAGCCGCATAAAGGAGGGCCGGGATGACTTACTCCCGCCCTCTTGAATTATGAGGTGCCTACGAACAATAGCTCCCGGCCTCCGAAACTCTAAACTGGCATCGCCTCTTGCATCTCATGCGATCCTTTGAGCACTTGCAGACCGATGCCCCCCACACCAACCGCCAGCGCTGCAGCACCTACGACGCCGAATTGAATCGCGAGCACAGAGCCTATAAGCAGCAGCGCGCCTACCCCCATCGCGACGCTCATCCACCGCGGCACAGTGCGGGCGGCAAACAAGCCTATAGCCAACGCCAGCCAGCCGGCGATCAGCAAGAAGCTCGTAGTCTCCACGAACGACAGCGCACTCCTGGGAACGATGATGGCATGCATGGCAGGAGCTAGCGCCGCTTGCTCGTTCGCCGGCAAACTAGCAAGCGCACTCGATACGAATCCCTCGGCGCCAACCCAGGCAGCAAAGAAAACCACACCGATCGCCACGAAGGCGCCCCCGATCAGACCCAGCCAAGCGCCGCGCTGTTGCAGAAAGCCCATCACCCCTACCACTACCGGGATGAACAGCACGAGGCTAACCAAGATAAGTACGTGCGCCAGGTCCCAGCGACCGGAAGTGGCGACGATCACGCGTAACTGCTCAGCGCCGCTGGTGCTTTGTGGGGGATGGATAGCAAATCCCAGGGCGAACAGTAGCCACGCTAGGATCATCGACACTCCTATACCGACGCGCTTGACCGATTCTGTGCTTGCGCTCTCCATGATTCTCCTTCCTGCTGCCCGCCCTATGTTCAGCGCTCTGTAGCTCGCGGCAAGACTACGAAAGGCGAGGCACCAGATCATCGGGCGTTTACCCGATCTTTGGGATCAGAGTGCGCTTGGGGGGCGTTCGTTGGTTACGAGTGTTCGAGCGGCTGCGGATCGGTCATCAGCCCATGCTTCATCGCAAACAGGCTGGCCCTGGCGCGGTTCGAGGCGCCGATCTTGGTGTAGATGTGCTCGACGTGGCTGCCGGCGGTCTTGCGCGAGATCACAAGCTCGGAGTAGGTCAGCTCCCCCTGCTTGTCCCAGATCGCGTTCGAGATCCCGAGGCGACCGAGGTCGTGCACGAGGCCAGCTCGGCGTACCATCACCACATCGCGTTCCGGCAGCCCGTAGCCGCGGGCTGCCTCAGCGGCGAGATCCGCGACGCCCCGCGAGTGCCCAATGGTCCAGGGCGACTTCAGGTCGGTGAGGTCGCCGATCGCCTCCAGGGCATCCTCGAACTTCTCCTCTGAGATGAGGCGTTGGAGCTGCGGCTCTGCGGCGATGACAGCGTCCCAACTCGTCGCCGAGTCGAGATCACTGAGCAGCACGGGCGCCTGCTCGCAGAAGAGGTTCACGAGTGCCGGGTCGAAGTGGCTGCCGCTGCGCTGCTTGGCAACGACGATCGCCGCCTCCACCCCTCCCGCCCGGTGGAAGGCCGCAACCACGTCGGCGAGGTACACCAGCCGCGACGCCGGCCGGATCTCATCGCCCTTCGCCCCGAACACACCCTTGCCGTCCCAGCGCTCGAAGCTCTCCTTGAGGCTCTGGCGCACCTCGTCGCCCAAGCCCAGACGCCGGCTCAGCTCGTCGGCAGCGCGCCAGTGGTTCTCCAAGTCCACGAGCGCACCGCGACGGGCGGCCAGCGGAAGCGTAAGCCCGAGCACGCTCCAGCAGCGGCTTTCCGGCCCCGAGGTGGCTTAACAGGAACGCCGGTCCCGCCTCATCTACTAGGAATCCGTCGGCCTTGACCGCGATGTCGTCGCCGAACCACTTGGCCTGCTCGTAGGCATCCGTATGACAGCCCACCCACGCAAGCAGCCCGGAGTAGTATACTACTGCGCGTTCGGATTCCTCGAAGTCCAGCCGCTCGCTCATCCGCAGCGCGATCAGGGTCTGGCGGATGACGTGCTCCATCGGCTGCCCTAGTCCCGGGTCCGTGCCCAGCGAGATCGTGGCGACCAATTCGGCGAGACGCACCGCGGATCCACCTCTCGGTCCTGTCATGAGGCGTGCCTCAAGCGAAGCGTGCGGGACACGATCGATAGGCCGCGGCCAACCATGACGCCCCAGCCGACACCGGAGGCGAACTTGGCCGAGATCCTAGTGTAGTTCTCTATAGTGTTGTCCTTCGGGTAACTCAGCCCCACCGCTTTGCATAACGCTGCCAAGTATGAAGGGTATCAAGGCCCAGCGCATCCCCCATATTGGCCATCTTCGGAGTTGCTAGCAGTTGCGAAGCTCTAAGACGACTGGTGTGTAATGAACTAGACCAGCAAGTCTGCCAGCTGACGCAACGGTCGGCCGATAGAGTCGTTGATCTGTTGAGCGCAGGTGTAGGCCGCGACCTTGGCGGCCAAGCGCGTCAACAGCCCTCCCAACGTCTTGGCGCGGTGGCGCTCCAAACAGAAGAAGTCCTTGAGCTGGCCGATGACCCCTTCTATGATCTGGCGCTTGCCGGAGGCCCAGCGCCGATCGGCCTTCGGCCAAGCCCTGCGGGAGTCGTTCTTGGGCGTCGCCGCGACGAGCGCCCCGTATCGCTCCATCCAAAGCCGCTCCCACTCCACCCCGGTGAAGCCCTTGTCGGGCAAGAATAGGAAAGGCCGGAGTTACGCACTAGACCCCGGCCGGTGACTGACGCGAGGTTTCGCTTAGCCCCTGCCGAGTATCGGGCCCGCCCACACGCCGATGCACCGGTTTGCCTGTATCGGATGAATAGGTATGGGCATTCATCCTGCCCTCAGAGGCGCACTAGGACGCTGTTGACGAGGACGGCGAAGGCGAAGGCGATGGCGAGGCCGCGGTGGCCGGTGGTGTACAAGGCCGCCACGGCCGAGCCGAAGACGATCACTTTTACTCCCAGCCCTAAGAGCGGCACGGACACCGGGGCGCGGGGCGCCGCGAAGAGGCCCCAGAGGATCGCTGCGAAAAGCGGAGCACCGATCCCCAGCGCCGTCTTGGTGACTGGACCGCCACCGACCCACATCTCCCAGTAACCCAGTGCTGCCAGGGCGCAAAGCTCCAGCAGGAAGGCGAGAGCGAGGTTGGCCCAGTGGAAAGCCTGGCCCATCAGCGCTCCTCCGCAGCCCAGTTGATCAATGAGGTCAAGTGTGAAGGGTTTAGACACCGGGCGCAACTTCCGAGAATCTCTCAGCCTGGTGTGAAAATAGCCTTGGCGGCGGCTCATTTTCATCTCGTTGGGGTGGCCCGCAAGGGCCATGGTGCACTGTTGAAAAACCCCTCCGTGCCCCCCTCCGAGATCCAGTCGAGGGCTCAACGCCCGGCTTTTGCAGCGTTTGGGCCGCGTTTCGGAAGCGTTCGGGTACTATTTCGGTCCATCGGCCGCCTCCACGCGAAGCTCCGCGGCTTCTTCGCCTTCCTCGAGCCTGAGGTGCGGGGCGGGGAAGCCGTGATCGCTTGCGACGTAGACGAGGGCCTGCCATTCGGGATCGGTGAGCTTTACGCCTACCTCGCGCCCCCTGCCGCCCTTATCAGGTATCCCACGACCCCATTGTACCCAAGAGCCGCTAGCACCCTTCCCGACGGGCGAGGGTACGGCCCTGCGCTCCTCCTAGGCGTGAGGATGCCCCGCACCCCCGTGATGGGCGGGCAACCCGGGTGACTCAGTGGCCCCGGCTCGCGGCTCCGAGCGTTCGTCTTCCTCGGCAAGTCGTATCCAGCCGACGACGCTCCAGGGGTAGAAGTAGCGGGAGAACTGGCTTTGGTCCTTGTGGCGCGTCACAAGCATCACGACGCCCCTATCGTTTACATCCTCCAAATATACGGGGGCTGCGGCACGCAGATCGCTCGAGAGGGCTTCCGTGGTCTCGAGCATCACCTCTTGCCCAATCCACGCCTCAGGGATCTTGCCTTCCGCTCCACTCGGCCTCTCCCGATCCATCATCGCACCTTCCTCTCTTGCTCCTTTAATTCGTGAGGGTAGAACAGATCGGGGGACGCGTCGCCTCTAGGAGGAGCATGAGCCGCTTTTAGTAATGTGTGCTACAATAATGCTGCGTCGTTGTACCTCGTCTGGGAGGTAAGGAAGCGATGAAGAGAAGGGCCGACAACTAGCCGCACACGCTGGCATGGTGGCACGACCAGCGTTTGTCGCACGGGCTTGCGATCGCCGACTCTTAACAGGATCGGTTGCGTCGGCCCGATTTTTCTGGAAAGGCTAGCTTATGCAAGAGAACCAGAGCGTTTGCGAGATGGCGACCGAGGTCCTGGCGCGTCAGGCGGCTGCTCGTGCCAGACGGACCGGCGAATCTTTGGAATTAGCGCTTAAGGCCGTTCTCCAGACCGAAGCCGGACGGCGCCTAGGGCAGCTGCGCGATGGTCTCAATCGCGACGAGAGGGCGGAGCGGTGGCAGGCGAGCCTAGCGCAGGAGCGGGCTGAGGAGCGTAGGCAAGGTCGACTGCGAGAAGAACGTAGGCGACACCGAGAAGAGGAACGTGACCGAGCCCGCCAGGCCGCCTGGGAGTCGTTCATGCGCAAGGAGCGGCGGGACCTCGAGCTGCGCAGGGAAGGCCAACTGGCCGGATTGCTGGGAGAAGCCCTACCGGGGGAGCCGTCGGAGGCGTTGCGGCGATTGGCCTGCGAAGACCAAAGACAGGCCGAAGAGGGGCTGGTGGCGCTCACGAGCAACGGCAAAGTGTACTACAAGCGCGTGGGGGAGCTCACAGAAGCGGACATGGCAGCCAGGATCGCTGCCATCAGGTTGCGGGATGCGTGGCTCAAGGAGCGACGGGACCATTGGCTCGATTACGGGGGAGGCTCCCGGGGGGAAGGCCGCTTGTAGCAACCACCGTTAGCCCCCGCGCGTGTTCGATGCGCCAGGTAACGGGTTGGCCGGCAATCGGCCCGAGCCTTCAGGCAAGCGGCGCGAGGTAGTGCAGCACCGCCCAGAAATGGCAGGCGCTTCCAGCCACCACGAAGAGGTGCCACAGCTCGTGGAACCCGAACACCCCGGGCATCAGGTTCGGGCGTTTCAGAG
>Ga0126307_10000238_pt1 | contig 35861 bp, 32 predicted proteins | sample Plot28_FD_89955 | JGI IMG/M metagenome (GOLD analysis project Ga0126307, IMG submission 89955) | Serpentine soil microbial communities from UC McLaughlin Reserve, CA, USA - Plot28 | ecosystem: Environmental > Terrestrial > Soil > Grasslands | place: USA: UC McLaughlin Reserve, Lake County... | reverse complement strand
TTTAGAGCACGCCTCGCTGGGTACAAGGACCTCGTCGGAACTGGACCTTCTAGTAGGAGGCATGGACCGATGGACAGGGTAACTTGACATAAGGCGACTCTGTTGGATGAACACCACGGCGTACTCCACCCCTTTACAATCAGCTAGTCGCCCCGCTGGAACTCTCGATGACGATCTCGCCCTGCTTGCGCACGATAACGTACTCCGTGCCAGACAACGCGCTCCGCTCGCCTTCGTAGGTGTAACGTAAGGACACACCATCAGGCAGGAAAAGCAGGAGCTGTTCGGCAGCGTCGGCGTACTCCTTTCTTGCTTTCTTTATGGCCCTCTCGCGTTGCTTGAGATGGGTCTCGTAGCTCTGTCTACGGTGGTGGTAGTCGAGGAAGGCATCCACGCCCTCGAACTCGTCGGGGCCTTCGGGGGGTTTATTAGCTGCCCTGTATTCGTGGAGCCGCTTATCGGAGTCGTTCTGATCTTCCCGCGCTTCTATCAGCTGGACGAGGATTCTCCGTAGATCTTTGTCGAAGTCTTCGGTCACGTCCCCTACTCCTCATCTCCATCGACGCCTCCTCTGCCGGGTGTCAATGGGTCATCACTATTATAATCCCAGCGACCGAGCGAGGAGGCTTACTCATGCAGGACACGGCGAGCGACCATAAGCTCGACCCGAAGATCTACGAGTTGGCGCGTGGGCGAAACTTCGCGGCACTGACCACGATGTTGCCTGACGGCCATCCGCAGACCCAGGTGATGTGGATCGATGCCGATGAAGATCACCTCATGGTCAACACCGAGGTGCATCGCCAGAAGTTTCGCAACGTCGAGCGTGACCCGCGGGTGACGGTCATGATCTGGGACCAGCAGGACCCTTACCGCTTCGGCGAGGTACGCGGGGAAGTCGTGGAGAAGGTGAGGGGGCCGGAAGCGAGAGAGCACATCGACTCGCTTTCGCAGAAGTACCACGGCAAACCTTATGGGACTAAGGTCCAGAGTGAGAGGGTGATACTCAGGATCGCCCCGCGCCGCCAGGTCGTTCGCTCACCCTCTTAACTGGGGTTGCGGATCACTCACATTTGCGTCCCGGCTGAAGAGCCTTATTTGTCTTCCCAGAACGGATGTGTGTAGCCCATCTCGCTCAGAGCATGCCGGATCTCCAGCATGGCCGTGTACGTCGGCAGCACGTAGAGCGTCTCGCCGGGCGGGGCCGCCTCGAGCGCAGCCTTCAGCGCTTCTTCACGGTCGGGGATGATGGGGCCAACGGGAAGCTCCGCGTACTTGAGTCGCACGGCCATATCGTCGGCCCTGATGCCGCTGACGGTGAACGGGGCGGCGTCCGTCCTGCCCTCCTCCCTCGCGTCGGCGAGCATCTCGAAGTCCACGTCCCAGAGCCACGAGACATCGCGGCCGTCAGCGTCGTTGTCGTTTATGGCGATCAGGACGTTGCGGGCTTCAGCGCCAGTGACGAAGGTGCGCAGGATCTCATTGAACCCCACAGGGTTCTTGATGAGCAGCAAGAAGGCCTCCCTGTCCCCCGCCTTTACCCGCTCGACCCTCCCGAAAGCCCCCCCGAACTCCCCGAGGCCACGGGAGATCTCAGCGAGCACGACCCCGGCCTCGCCGGCCACAGCCGCGGCGGCGAGGGCGTTGTAGACGTTGTAGAGCCCGGGGAGCCCAATCTTCACGTTCGCCTCGCCTCTCGGGGTCGAGAGCGAGAACTCTGAGCCCTTAGCCCCTTCGAGCCGTACCCTGCTCACGCGGTAGGCCGGCTCGGGCCGCGAGAAATCGCAGTGGGGGCAATCGTAGACGCCGACGTGCCCCATGTATACTGACTCGTAGACGAGGGCCGTCCCGCACACGGGGCAGTCCTTCGAGTCAGCGACGTGCTGCAGACGACCGGTGTCTAGGGAGGGCTCATCCACACCGTAGAAGACGGGTCTCTTGGCGGAGCGCCCGAGGCTCGCGACGAGGGGGTCGTCGGCGTTCAGGACCACGGCGCCGGTCTGCGGCAGGTCGAAGAAGGCTGAGGCGATGACCTTGCCCGTGTAGGCGAGCTCCCCGTAGCGGTCGAGCTGGTCCCTGAACAGGTTCAGGACAGCGAGGATCTCGATCTCCGCCTCTGCGGCCACCTTCGGCACACTCGCCTCGTCTACCTCGAAGAGCCCCATCTCCGAGAGGGGCGCCCCGGCCAGCCCCGAGTCCGAGACGAGGGCCGCGGTAACACCCGTAACCAGATTGGCCCCCGTCGAGTTGTTCACGGCTCTGATACCGGCGATCTGGAGAATCCTGGACACCATCCTGGTCGTCGTCGTCTTGCCGTTGGTGCCCGTAATCGCCGCCGAGCCGAGCCGCAGCCGCTGAGAGAGCTTGGTCAACACTTTCGGGTCCACCCTGCGCGCCACCACTCCTGGCACCGTCGAACCCCCTCCCGTCTTTAGCGCCCGGCTCGCGAACCGTGCCGAGCGGGCGGCGAGTATCGCGGCGAAGAGGCGTGGGTCGGGCAGGGGGCTCATGACGTGGATTATATGGTTCTGGGCGGGATCTTGCGGGAGGATCTCACCTGGTCGTTCTTCCGGGTGGCGCCATCCTGGCGGTGCGGTACAAATAGCGGATGGAGATCTTCGAGAACCTCTCGGCGAGTTCGCGGCTCGACAGCGCGGAGCTCGACGCCTACTCGCAGGCGGTGAGGGACGTAACGGAGAGCCTGGAACCGGCCGTGATCTCGGTCGGCCTGCCCGACGGACGCGGCGGCGGGAGTGGGGTCATAGTCGGCATCGAGGGCGACTCGGCCACCGCCATAACCAACAGCCACGTCGTGCGCGGCTTGCGCAGCCGCAGGGCGGGCAACCCGAGCGGAGATATACAGGTCACGCTCTCTGATGGGTCATCGGTACCGGCCGACGTTCTCGGCGACGATCCGCCGAGCGATCTCGCCGTCGTCCGCTTCGACGCCGAAGATGAGCCGACGGTCGCAACGCTGGGCGACGCGGGGGACCTCGTAGTCGGTCAGCTCGTCGTCGCGATCGGGAACCCTCTTGGCTTCCAGCGGAGTGTTACAGCGGGGGTTGTCAGCGCCCTCGGGCGTTCTATCCGGGGCGAGAGCGGGCGGCTCATAGAGAACGTCATCCAGACCGACGCGGCGATCAACCCCGGCAACTCGGGCGGTCCGCTGGCCGACGCCTCGGCGAGGGTCGTCGGCATCAACACGGCCATTATCGGCGGCGCGCAGGGAATAGGCTTCGCCGTCCCCGTCTCTGGCACGTTCCGCCGCGTCGTCTTTACGCTCGTCACGGAGGGGAGGGTGCGCCGCGCCTACCTCGGGGTCGTGGTGGAGAGCCGCCAGGCGCGTGGCGATTTCGAGGGCGGAGCGGGCGTGAGGAACATCGCCCCGAATAGCCCGGCCGAGAGGGCCGGCGTGAAACCCGGAGATGTCATCGTCGGCATGAAAGGCGAGCCCGTCCACTCGAACGACGATCTCCTGAACCTGCTCGACGAATCGTCAATTGGCCAGGATGTCACGCTGCGCGTGCTTCGGGGCCATAAGGAGTTGTCGCTCACCGTTCGTCCCAGGGAACAGCCAGAAGAGTAGCATTTCAGCGTTTCAGCACGCCGCCAGGCTTCGCCAGGCGGCTTGTTAGCACTTCAGCATTTCAGCAAGAACGTGGTCGGCAAACAGGGGAGATGACAACCGGACGAAGATGGACCAAACTTATGTTCTTGACAGGGCGGCGTAGCCATGCGGTGGTCTCGCCGCTTCGACAGATAGCTGACAAGCTGAAATGCTGACGAGCGAAGGCCTTAAGGCCTGAGCGTGCTGACTAGCCGACAAGCTGAATTGCTAAGCGACCGAAGGGAGCGACGATGCCCGACGTGACTTTCATGGTACGCGATCTTGCGGACGCGGAGGAGTCGGAGAAGCTGGAGCGGGCCCTGACGCGCCTGGGATTTGTGGACCTCGTGAACGTGGACTCCGAGAAGGGGCTGGTCGCCGTCTCCTACGAGGGTGGGGAGGCGGAGCTCGAGAGGATCGAGGGCGCCATAGAGGAGGCAGGCCACAGCGCCGAGCCTTCCCCGGGCGCCGACCCCGACGTGGACTGATCCATGCCCGAATCCTTCGTCTCTGTCTCTGAAGCGGCCCGCTTTCTGGACATTTCCGAAGAGGAAGCGCAAGAGCTTGCCGATGCCGAGGGCAACATCACCCTTGAGGCCGTAAGGAGCCGGGCCGGAGCGGCGACCATCGCAAGGGAGCTGGCCGGCGCCCGCGAGGAGGTAGGAAGGTTGTCGGGCCAGCTAAGGGAGGTCCGCGCCTCCAATGCACGGCTCCAGAAAGAGCTCAAAGGTTCGGTCGAGGAGCGCAGGCGCCTGACGGAAGAGGTGCTGGAGCTGCGGGCCGCGGCCGAGGAGAGGCTTATGCTTATGGAGCGCATCGAGCACATAGCCCGTGTGGAGCAGGAACTGGAGGAGAGTTCCTCCGAGCTGGAGCGTCTCAGGAATAGGAGACTCTTGGATAGGCTCCTGAATCGTTAGAGAGTTTGCAAAGAGGTCCTTGACCTCTTTGCAAGCATTTCAGCTGGTCAGCATTTCAGCATTTCAAGTTTCGGGTATCGGGTGTCGCCAAGCATCACCGTCATTCCCACGAAAGCGGGAATACACAACTCGCCAAGTGCTCCGCGCCTCCGAAAAAGCGAAGCACAGAGGTATCATGATCTGCGACCCGCGCATCCTGCTAGGAGCGATCGGCTCTTCAGCGAAAGCAAAAAGCTGACTAGCTGAAGTGCTGACCAGCGCGGGTAGAGGAAGGTTGACCCTTCCTCTACCCGCCTTAGAGAGTCTCTCGGCTCTACTCCGCACCAGAACGTGTCGATCTTCGCGTCCACAGCCAGGCTATGACCACGAAGATAGCCGCCGCGACTAGGCCGATGATCCACTCGAAGGTCTCGTAATGCTCGAGGTAGGGGTGGGTTACTTTGTCGGCGAAGATCATCTCCACGGCCAGGTAGACGAGCAGACCGGCGCCCGCGTAGACGAGAATGGGGAACCGGTTCAGCAGGGACGTCAAGAGCGCGGCCCCGAAGATTACCAGCGGTATCGTCGTCGCCAGCCCGATGATTAGCAGCACGAAGTCGACTTCGCCCCCGATCCTGGCAGCCTGGACCAGCGCGATCACGTTGTCCAGCGACATCACCGCGTCGGCCACGATTATGATCCTGACAGCCTGCCAGGTGCTCGAACCGGCCTTTACCTTCTCCTCGTCGTCGTCATCGTTATCATCCTCGTGGACGAGCCCCCAGGCGATATATACGAGCAGTAATCCTCCCGCCACCTGCAGTAGAGGCACCTCCAACAGTAAGGTGATGACGCCAGCGAAGATGATCCTGAGCACGACGGCCCCGGCCGCGCCGAAGACAATGGCCTTCTTCCGGTTGGCACCCTCCAGGGTGCGGGCCGCCATCGCGATGACCACAGCGTTGTCCCCAGAGAGGATCAGGTTAACGACCAGCACCCCAAATAGCCGGCCAAACCACTCCCCCGTCATGAACTCCATCTGATGCGGCTTCCTCCTCGACCATACGACAAATCACTTATCTTATCAAGAAAGTGAAAAAACAAATGCGGGGTTCGGTTCACATCAGCCGCCGACGAGGAAGATGATCGCCGTCACGACGAAGACTATATAGAGGGACCCGGCGCCGAGCATATAGAACGCCCGCAAGGGGGCTTTGCGCAGCAGGAAACCCAGGAAGATTACGCTAGAGATGATGGCGAAGAAGGCCGCAAGAGCGCTAAGAAAGTGGAGTTGCCACGGCGTGAAGAGCACCCCGATCGAGACCGGGATGGTGCTCTGGAAGACCATCGCCCCTGTGATATTGCCGATAGCCAGGGTGTCCTTATTATCCCTAAGCCAGACGATAGAGTTGAACTTCTCGGGCAGCTCCGTTGCCAGTGGCGCGAGGACCAGCGCGATCAGGCCCGCGGGCACTCCTACCGACGTGCTGAGATGCTCGACGGCGCCGACGAAGAGGTGGGCGCCGAAGCCCATCACCGCGATCGTCCCGATCAGCTGCGCGGCGACGGCCCAGGCCGGCCCCTGAGAGCGGTAAGGCCAGAGCGTGAGCCTAGCTGGGACGTCCCCTTCTGCCTCTCCGCCCTTACTCACGGTCCGCACAACGTAGATGATGTAAGCGGCGAGCAGCACCACGGCAAGGCCTATCTTCAGCAGCAGGGGCAGGGACAGGATGCCTGCTGTGGCGGCCAGGATAAAGCAGAACAGGAAGAACAGGAGGTCGGGGATGGCGGTCTGCCTGTCGGCTGTGATCTCGCTCCCCGTCTCCCTTCGGCCTTTGTAGGTTATGGCCGCCGCCCCGACTATGAACAGGGCTAGCGTCGCGAGCAAGAAAGGCGCGCCCAGGATCGCGCCGATCCCTATCTCGCCTGCTGCGGCGCCGCCCGAGCCCAGGAGTAAGGCGCCGAGGATCGCGACCAGCGGGATTATGGTCTCCGGCAACGCCGTGCCGACGGCGGCGAGCACGCTCCCCACGGCCCCTGCCCCGAGGTTCAACCGGTCGCCCATGATCTCCACAGCGTTGGTGAAAAGGATCGCGGCGCCGAGTATCAGCCCCAGAGAGACGATCAACTCGATTATCGTCAACGGCTCTCCTTACGACCATCTGAGATAGGAACGTGCTAGATTCTTACCTGCTGGCAACCTTACTATATCCGGAAGCGGGGGGCATGGACGAACTCGAGAAAACCCTGGCGGCGGTCGCGAGAGGCGAACTCTCCCCGGAGTCGGCCGCCGGTCGTCTGAAGAGGGGCGAGGTCCGCTACTTGGGCGGGTTCGCGGCCCTAGATCTCGGCCGCTCGGTAAGGAAGGGTGTCCCTGAGGTCGTCTACGCCCGCGGCAAGAGTCCCGCCCAGGTGGCCGGTATCTGCGCGACCCTGCTCGAGTCGTGCGAGCGTGTGATCGTAAGCTCACCCAGCCCCGAGCACGAGGTCAAGATCAGGGCGACGCTCCCTGATACCCCGCTCCGGCGGGCCGGACGCTCCGTAGTGATCGGTGGCGGCGAGCCGGCGCCTAGCGGGGGCCGCGTCGGCGCCTTGAGCGCGGGCACCTCAGACCTGCCTGTCCTCGAGGAGGCGCTCGCCGTGGCCGGCGAGATGGGTGCGTCCGTGATGGTCTTCCACGACGTCGGGGTAGCCGGCGTCCACCGCCTCGCCGCCCCGTTGGAGGAACTCAGAGAATTCGACCCCGACTGCCTGGTGGTTGCCGCCGGGATGGAAGGCGCGCTACCGAGCGTGGTCTCCGGCCTCGTCGCCGTGCCCGTGATAGGGCTTCCGACCTCCACAGGATACGGGCTCGGCGGCGACGGGACCGCCGCCATACTCGGCATGCTCCAGAGCTGCTCCCCCGGTCTGTGTGTCGTCAACGTGGATAATGGTGTCGGCGCGGGGGCCACAGCGGGCCTGATCGCCAACCGCGCCGCCATCGGCCGCACAGTCCGCGAGAACGGCCGAAAGTCCGGCCCCATCTAGGACCGCGGTGCGAACCTTCGTCGCCGTCTTCCCGCCGCAAAGAGTCAGGGAAGCGCTGTTTCGCGCGGCACGCGACCTACCGGCGCGTAATGATTACCGTCTCATCGACCCGGAGAAGCTCCACCTGACCTTGAAGTTCCTAGGCGATGTGGCCGATGATGACTTCAGGCGGGTGACACAGGCGCTCGAGCCTCTACGCGAGTGGCACGAGCCGTTCGAGGTCGCGACCTCGGGCTTCGGGGCCTTTCCCTCAGAGAGGAACGCCCGCATACTCTGGGCCGGCGTCGGAGAAGGGTCAGGGTCACTGCGCGCGGTGGCGCAGAACGTAGAGAATCTCCTCGAGCCAGCCGGCTTCGATCGAGAGAAACGACCCTACATGCCCCACATGACCCTCGGCCGAGCACGAAACCGCAGGGCGAAGCTCGACGTAAACGTCTCCCCTCCCGCGCTTCGCTTTACGGTATCCGGTGTTGATCTGGTAGAGAGCGTGTTTGGGGCGGGCGGGGTCACCTACTCCGTCCTCAAGACTTACTCGTTCTAAAACGCTGTAACCAGAGGCCCGACGGACATTATGATGAAGAGCAGGATAAGGATCATGACGACCAGTGCTATAAAGGTACTCCCGCTCATGCGACCATGCCTCTTAGATAAGTATCCATCTGGCGGTCAATTCTAGCCGTTGCTGGAGGCGTCCGCCAGCGGCTCAGAGGTTTCAGAGCTCGTTCGCGTAGAACACCCTGCGCTCGGGCGCGGGAGCCCCGTTTTCAGAGAGCTTGGAGCGAAAGACGTGAAAATCCTCGACCTTCTCGGAGATGAGCCTTACGACCGGGTCGGGATCGGAACGAAGCTCCAGGATTCTCTCGAGAACCGCCCCGACGCTTACCTGCTCCACAACCCCCGCCGGCCGCGGCGCCTTGTAGAAGATTCGGCACCCATAAGAAGCCTTCACAGCATCGTAGATAACAAGGATCATCTCCGGCCTTGCCGTCACCACCCGGGGCACGTTCTCTAACTCATACATTACCCTCCGTCGCCGATAGACTTCCCGCTGTAACTCTTCGCGAACTATCTCCCCGAACCCGTCACCTTCGACCATAGAGTAAGCCCCATCTCGGCTCCGCTCGGCGTCCTGAACCCATCGACTAACGCCGTCGAGATCCAGGCTCTCCTCACAGACCGGACAACGGTATTCGGATCCGGCAGTAACCCTGAAGCCCTCCGAGTGCAGGCAATTTTCGATCAGGTCAGCCATGTGGACCAGTATTGTACTCCTTTCCCACCCCTGCGCGACTCTCACAAAGAGCGCGAAGAACCTCTGTACCTTAACTTTAACTCTATATTAAACGGAAGTCCATAGTGGCAGGAAACTCAGGATGACCATCTGTTGTCCTTTGTGGGAAGCTCGGCCCGCATTTTACCCGCAAAGGAGTCTCCGCTCGTTTGTTGCGTGTCTGCGGACCCCATTGTGGTGCAGCTCCTTCGTTGTGGCGGGCGCTCGCCGGATCTCGTCGCGGTCTACACCTCGAGTAGAGCCTGAATGAACTTTTTGCCGGGCCGCTGGATTACGGTTCTGGTATCGTCCGGCTGTGGTCTCCTCCCTAGGAGAGGTACATCTGGTCCTCAACCCGTCGGCCGGCAAGAGGCGGGCGGGAGGATCGCAGGCGTTCGTCTCGCGGTTTCTCGAAGAGCGAGGGTTGCGGCCGCTCTGGCATATTACGGATGGGCCAGGCCACGGAAGCAGCATCGTGCGCGGCCTGCCCGAGGAGGCGTCAGTGGTGGCTGTCGGCGGAGACGGGACGGTGCACGAGGTTGCGGCGGCGTGCGCCGGAACTCGCCGGACCATGGGTGTGTTGCCCGCCGGTAGCGGCAACGACTACGTCAAGGCTCTGGGGGTTGGTACGGGTCTTAGGCGGGCGCTGGAAGTGCTCGTCGGGGGGAGAGTCCGCGTCGTGGACGCGGGAGAGGTCAACGGGATCTTCTTCAACAACGGCCTCGGTATCGGCTTCGACGCCGAGGTCGCGGCCGGCGTAGCTGAGGCGCCGGCGTATCTCGGAGGGACGGGGCGGTACCTATGGTCGGTCGGGCGGTTACTCAGGGACTTCCGGTGCCACGAGGCCAGGCTCGTCATCGACGGCGAAATCGTCGAGGCCAGAACTATACTCGTCGCGGTAGCCATAGGCACCACTTACGGCTCGATGTTCCGGTTCGCGCCAGGGGCTGAACTGGACGACGGTCTCTTCGATGTGATCTGGTCGGAGGAGGTGAACCGGGCCGAGGTACTACGGCTCATACCTGCGGCGTTACGAGGTACGCTCGCCGCGCGTCGGAAGGTGCATACGGATCGCGCGCGGGAGGTCGAAGTAGAATTCTCTGACGAAGTACCGGCGCACGTCGACGGCGAGATGCTTGCGAGCACCCGACATTTCAGGGCGCGGGTGCTCCCTGGAGCCTTACGCATCATGGCACCATAGCATTTCAGCACTTCAGCATTTCAGCTTGTCGGCTTTATCGGGAACTGCATGGGTTCGCTTTGCACTGCGGTGAATAAGCCCGCATCGTTTGCCAAGGAGGTTGGCTGGGTGGGTGAGCCTCGCTGGCCAAGGCACTCGCTGAAATGCTGAGTGCCGCAGCAGGCGGCGTGCTGACTAGCAGAAAGGAACCCTTCCCTGTCCCGCTGCCAAATCGTGCATGCTTGTGGTACAAAGTCTTCCTACATCCTCAGGGTAGAGCTATATCTCCGAGTGTGATCGAGGTCTGGCGAGTAGAGATGAGAGCGTTCGTATTTCCGGGGCAGGGAGGCGGGGTATCCGACCCTGCGCCCGAGATGGTGGCGGAGATACAACGCGTCGTCGGGGAGCGCATTCCCGATCAGGTCAAGATCTTCGCCCGCGCGGCGCGCGACGCCGACGAGAGCCGCATCATGAAGGTGCGCCCCGACGTAGTGGCCGGGCATTCGCTTGGCGAGTACGGCGCGGCGTACGCGGCCGGTTGCTTCGACTTCGAGACGGGCCTCTGGCTGGTGGCGCAGCGTGACCACTTCCTAGCCGAGGCAGCCAGAGAGTGTCCTGGCGGGATGGTCGCCATACTAAGGACTGACCCTGCCGAGGTCGAGAAGGCTCTCGGCGGACCCGGCGGTCCTGTGGTCGCCAACTACAATTCACCGCGCCAGACGGTCGTCTCAGGGCTGCGCGACGCCCTCGGGGATGCCGTCTCGAGGATCAGGGGACGCAAGATCCCGTTGAACGTCTCGTTCGCCGCCCACTCTCCGTACGTAGCGGCGGCCGGCGAGAAGATGCGGGGCGTCCTCGATTCAGTCGAGTTCCACGTGCCGCAGGTCCCCATAGTGAGCGCCATGGACGGAGCGGTGCTCACGAAGGCCGAAGCCGTCAAAGAGGCGCTCAAAGAACAGATGGTCGCCCCTGTGCGCTGGGTCAGGGTCGTCGAGACGCTCGCGAAGATGAGAGTAGAGGAGTGGATCGAGCTCGGAGGCGGCGGCGTTCTGACGCGCATGCTCAGAGACTTCGAGCTGCCCTCCCTCAGCGGCATCACCTTCGAAGACCTGCGCGCCCACCTCTACGGGCAGGCACAGAATCCTCTTTAGGTTACAGGTATCAGCCTATCTCGTCGCTTCCGCCTCCGTCTCGGCCTCGGCCTCCTCGATGGGCATGCCGCCACCAGAGATCTGGACTATGTCCTCCTCGAGGGAGGAGATGGCGCCGTCCATGCTGGACCACACGCCGATAGAGAAGCCCTCATCGACGGGCTCGCCGATCTTCTGCTCGAAGGAGACCTCGTCCCCCTCGGAGACGAGCGCGGTCGCTGGCTTGAGGAACCGGCCGCCGAGCGGGATGCTCACACCGCTTACCTTGCTCACAAGCGAGGTGATGTCCTCGGGGCGCCTGGTCTTGATGCTCGCGTATTCCTTGGAGGCGACGCCCTTGGGGATGACGAGGAAACCGTTGGTGGTGCGCCTGACGTAGGCGTCGCCCTCGCCCAGGGACTCTATCCCCATCTCGTTCAGGTATGGCCCCCCGTCGATAACCGATAGGTTGCCGGCCTCGGCATCGACGTCGACGCCGGCGAGCCCGACGAGCTCCGTAGCGGAAGCCCCCAATGGCGCCTCGAAGACGACGAGCTCGAGGTCGGGGCCGAAGACCTGGAGGTACTTGGTCGTCACAGGCTTGCCGAGGAAGAACGCATTGTAGATGTTCAAGAGTGTCTCGGAGTTGTTGACGATGTGCCCGGCGTCGAGAGGAAGACCGGGACGCCTGTTGCCGTCGGGTAGCTCCACCCGACGCGGTACCCACTTCCCCTTGTCGTCGTTGAAGATGTTCTTGATGAGCGTCTTCTCCTCGCCCATCGAGTACTTGTCGGGCACGTGGACGACCTCGTAGAGACCGTCCGTGTTTTCGTCATAGCGGGAGAACCACTCCTCATCCTTGAAGTGCACGCCCATTATCACGTTCTCGATCCCGAAGATAGTCTTCATCGCGTCGAAGAGCTCGAGAAACTCGTCGAAGTACTCCTTGTGGAGCATCTTGTCGGCCCAGTAGCCCGGCTCAGACTCGGTGCAGTTCACGATCAGGTTCGGTTGCGGGTTCTTCCACTTGAAGTAGGTCGGGAAACCACCGCCGCCAGCCCCAACTATGCCGGCCTGGCGCATGATCTCGACGGCCTCATCCCTGCTTAAGGCCTTTACCTCGTCGAGATTGCGCTGCTCCAACTCAGCCAAGATCCTTCCCTCCGAACACTCTATACACCAGATACTTGCGGTTACAAGCTTCGTTCAACTATTACAGCCAGTATAACCTTTGCCCCTTTGTGTTGCTAGTTCGGAGAGGGTCGTTCTGCTAAACTCCTGAACGCCTATGAAGCTAAGCAGGCGCACCGCGAACATCTTGCTTGCGATAGGCGTCTACATGCTCCTGACCTGGGGTACGAGGGTCTTCACCTTCCTCGGCGAGTTCCGCGCCGGAACACTAGTCGCGCCTGGCATCCACTTTACGCTAGTCGTGATCGGGCTCGCCATCGGGATCTACCTTGCGTATCTTGGCATCAAGGGTAGAAAGCACGCTGCCTGACGGCAGCTAGTCAGCACTTCAGCATTTCAACTTGTCAGCCTGGAGGCCTCGCCTTGTTGCAAGGAAGCATTCCTCGGATTCTTTGGTGTCATCCTCGGGTGAGGCCTACCATCCTGCTGAACAGCTGAGAGCCGCGAAGCGGCGTGCTGAAATGCTGACTAGCTGAAATGCTGATCGAGCTTGTTCTCAGTCACTCCGGGCAGGTCCACGGCTGAGTAGTTTGGGACGGCCCTGCGCAGGAATTCGAGGGACCTTCCGACCTCCTGGCCACGGGCGTGGAAGACCATGGCATCGACCAGTTCGGCGAGGTTCGAGTCCCCCGGCGGGCTCATGTTCTCCGAGGAGAGCCTGAAGATCATCTGGTGGGCTGTGGGTTCGCGCTCCTCCCCCTCCTCGGAGAGCTCCTCTTTGAGTTTCTCGCCCGGGCGCAGGCCGACGAACTTGATCTTCACGTTCGGCGCGCCCATTATCTCGATCATCTTCCTTGCCAGATCCGTGATGGCGACGGGACGGCCCATCTCGAGCACGTAGGTACCGTAGCCTTCGGCCATCGCCCCAGCCTGCAAAATCAGGGAGACCGCCTCTGGGATGGTCATGAAATAGCGGATCATCTCGGGGTGCGTGACCGTCACGGGACCGCCGGCCTCTATCTGCTGGCGGAAGGTCGGAACCACGGAGCCGCGGCTGCCCAGGACGTTCCCGAAGCGGACCGAGGCGTAGACGGTCTCGGGGTACTCTACCGAGAGGTTCTTGACGACCATCTCGGCCAGGCGTTTGGTCGCGCCCATCACGTTCACGGGGTTTACGGCCTTGTCGGTCGAGACGTTGATGAACTTGCTAGTCCCGTAGGCCCCGGCGGCGCGGCCGACGTTGAGGGTGCCGAGAACGTTGTTGACGACGGCCTCGGTCGCCTGCAACTCCATCATAGGGACGTGCTTGTAGGCGGCCGCATGGAAGACGAGTTGCGGCCTGAAGGTCTCGAAGGCGTAGCTGACGCGCTCCGCGTGGGTGACGTCGCCGACGAAGACCTCAGCGTCGTAGAAATCTTCACGCCTGAGCTCCGTGTTCAAGTAGTAGAGGCCGCTCTCGTCGCGGTCGAGCAGGGCCAGCTTGGCGGGTCCGAGGCGTGAGATCTGGCGTGAGAGCTCCTTGCCGATGGAGCCACCGGCGCCGGTTACGAGGACCCGCTTGCCGTTGATGTACTCGGAGAGGGCGTCGAGGTCTATGTCCACGGGCTCGCGTCCGAGGAGGTCTTCGATCTGGAGCTCGCGCAGCTTGATGGCGCCCTCGGCCAGAAACTCCCCGAGGTCTGGCATGACCTTGACCTCCGCCGAAGCGCGGATCGAGGTGCGCCAGATCCAATCCATCTCCTCCCGCCCTGCCTGGGGCATCGCGATGATGACCTGGTCAATGCCGTGCTGGGAGATGAGGTCTTGGAGGTCCTGAATCACCCCGAGTACGGGCGAGCCCTCTATGTGCCTGCCGACCTCTGCGGAAGTCCCGCTGACAAAGCCGACGACCTGCGTTTCGGAGGCGGCGGTGCGCCAGATGTGCCCGGCGAGCGCCACGCCAGGCTCCCCGGTTCCGACGATAGCGGTCCGCGTCCGGCGTCCGACCTCCCTCAGAGACATCTCGTAGAAGACCCTGGGATAGAGCCTTACGGCGACTAGCTGCACGTAGGCGAGCACCGAGCCGACCAGGGGTACCGAGAGCGGGACGAGGTTGCCCTTCGTGATCCCGAACCCGTACGGGCCGACGCAGAACACCGCCAGGAAGAGCCCGCCGGCCGCTATGGCCGTGGCGCTCAACACCTTCACGCCCTGGTAGATACCGGTGTACCTGAGGATGCTCCTGTAGACGCCGCTCTCGCTGAGAAGTAGCACGTATGCCAGCGCCGAGAACACTGCGAAAAGCCAGAAGAAAGGCCAGGATGGAGCCTCCGCGTCCCCCTCGACGCGGACGATAAGCGTAACGGCGAAAGACTCGATAACTATGAGGGCGTCGACGAGCATCGCCGCCCCGCGTCTGAAGACGGGCGGCGAGCGGTGGAAGGCCCTCTGCAACTGGTCCACGAGACCAAGGAGCCTCTCCCCCAACCTCCGCAAAAGCCACATGGTCCTACATATTAGCATCTCAGCACGCCGCCAGGCTTCGCCAGGCAGCTTGTCAGCTGGTCAGCAGGGTATGGGTATGGTGGACGCTGTTCGAGAGAAGTAACTCTTCTAAGGTGTTTTGCTTCGTGGGTGTGAGAGAGCCCGTTCGAGGAAAAGCTGAGGGCTGACAAGCCGTCGAAGACGGCGTGCTGAGATGCTGACGAGCGGAGGCCGAAGGCCGGAGCGTGCTTACTAGCTGAAAAGCCTTGGCAGCGATGCCAGCACGGCGCAGCACGCCAGCGCGAGCGCGACGCCTACGAAAGATAGGGCATCGCCTCTGGAGATCAGCACAGCGCCGAAACCGGCAACGACGCTCACCCCATAGTAGAGGTTGCTTGTACGCCTGTGCATCCCCGTGGTCGGGGTGATCCGCTGGTAGATGTGCTCCCGGTGCGCGAGGAAGATGCTCTTTCCAGCCCCGCCTCGCAACCGCCGGATCAGCGTGTATGCGGTGTCGAACAGATGAGGTGTGAAGACAACGATGCAAGCCAAAAAGTTCAAGGGGTTCCACTCTTGCCCCGAAAGCGCGGGAGCGTAGAGGGCTACCGCGGCCAAACTGAAGCCGAGGAAATAGGCCCCCGAATCCCCGATAAAGATGGACGCGGGGCTTATGTTCCAGATCAGGAACCCCACGGTAGCCCCGATGAGCACGGGCAAAAAACCACCCGCCTCTCCCACGAGCGGCGCGAGGAAGATCGCGTTGACGACCGCGACACCTCCCGTAAAACCGTCTATGCCGTCCATGAAGTTGAAGGCGTTGCATAGGGCTACTAACCAGAACACCCCGAGGGCGAAGAATAAGGCGTCAAGACCCCCAGGGGCGGCCGATAGGATCGTCGGCGGATATAACAGCAGCAGGCCCACGGCGATTACGGTCTGGAAGACCGCCTTCGTGCTGAAGTGGAGGTTGGAAAGGTCATCAGCGAGCCCGACGGCCCATATCAGGGCCGCCGCTGTGAGAAGCGGCCACACGTCCTCAGGACGGAGTAGCGCCAGCCCTGCGAGCATCCCGAGGAATATGGCGACGCCCCCGAGCCTGGGTGTAGGGACCTCGTGCGAGCTGCGGAGGTTGGGCACGTCCAGCAGATTCCGTCCGACGGCGAACCGCACGAGTAGCGGTACGAACGCCCCCGCGATCAAGAAAGCTACGCCAACAGCGACCCCTATCACCGTGGCTACCGTGCCCTAAGGGAACGGATTTGTGACACCCATGCCCTCCGTTGGCCACCCAGTCGTCGCTGTCCTGATGGCCTTGCCCACTTCACCGTCTCCTCCTCCACCGTGATCTTCAGGCTGATCAGGCCGACTCCTCTCATGCTACACGAATTCAGCATAGCATCCTACGACCGCACCATCCCGAGTCTCCGCAGGCGCGCGACCTCGAGGGCGACGCCCTCCGAGAAAGGGCGAGGCGCGTAGCCGAGGTCACGCCTGGCGTCCCCGTATGGATAGGCTTTGTCCTCCCGCAACCGCGTCACCTGTCCCGAATCGATAGGCAAGGGCAGCCGCAGTCTCTCGGCCGCGACGAGAGCCCGACGTACGGGTTCTATGGGCAGCCTGACGATGCGCGGCTCCCTCCCCAGCGCCGCCGCCGCCGTAAGCACCAGATCGAGATACGTCAGGGGTTCGGCGCCGGGCAAGTCGTAGCTCCGGTGTACTGAGTCGGGGCGCTTCAGGGCCTCCAGTATGCCCCTTGCGCAGTCTTCGTAGTAGACGGGCTGCCAGAGGTTCGTGCCGGGACCGAAGATCGGGAAGACGGGCCAGCGGTCGAGGAAGTCCAGGAGGCGATGCACGTTCCTGTCGCGCTCGGAGCCGTAGATCATGGACGGGCGCACTACCGTCCACGCGAGCCCGCTCCCTTGCACAACCTCCTCCATCCTGAGCTTAGGACCGGCGCGGAAGGCGTGAGACGAGTGCGCGCTCGTACTGCCGACTACCAGGATCCGTTCGATGCCGGCCCGGCTGGCCGCCCGTACGACGGGGGGAGCGTACTCGATCCCCGCGACGTGAAGGAGGGCGTCCATGCCCCCAAGGGCTGTGTAAAGGTCCTCCTCATCAGAGGCGTCGCCGCGGAAGACCTCCACCCGCTCCCCGTCGAGTCTGGAGACGTTGGAGCTATCTGCACGGACCAGGCAACGTGTCTCATAGTCCTCCGCGAGCAGCCCGAGTAGAGCGCCCCCGAGCAGGCCCGTGGCCCCCGTCAGGAGTAGCCTCATCCGTCCGAGGGACGTGCGCGTCCTTCTACTGCGGCCTTCAGCCGGTCTTCTCACCGCCCTTATCATCCGGGGTGCCATGGTCTTCCTGGGTGCCCTTGTCCTCCGAAGTCTCTCCCCCGCCCTCGAACAGTCTCACGCTGAGGGCCCGATTGCTCTCATTCCTGACCACGTACCCCACCTGCGCTTGCTGGCCTTTCTTCATGTCCCCAAACTCCGCCACCTTGCCGCCGAGCGTGATGTTGCCCTTCTTCGCGAGCTTGAAGATAATCGGTTTCTCGCCCTGTTCGTTCGTGCTCAGGTGCAAGGTGAACCGCTTGGTTTCGGTGTTTATGAACCCGATGGTGCCGAGAGCTATCTTCTTCTCAGGCGCGTTCTTCCCTCTCTTGGTTTTGGCAGCGCCACCCTGCTGTTGGGATGCGCCACCCTGCTGTTTGGCTCCGCCGCCTTGCTGTGATCCGCTCCCAGATTTATCACCGCCGCCGCAGCCCATGAGGAGTCCGACTATCAAGACGATCGTGGCCAGGAAGAGTGCCGTGGATGATCCTCTCGGGTGCATCGAACCTCCTTGTCCTGCCGCGTGACCTGCGGGCTAAACTAGCAGAAAGGCCGAAAGGTCGTCAATCTGACTGGGTGGTCAATGAAGGGTAGAATTCGCTCATTACGGGGGCGGTGATCTCTTCCACCATCCTCGCCTGCTCCGGCGTCAGGTCCTCCTTCCACCCACCTGGCCTGGCCTTGCGACGCGGCTTGTTCGGCCCCTTCTGCTTCTCGGGGATGTTCTCCCAGGCGTGCTTCTCGACGACCTCCCGCAGCCGCTCCCGCTCGACAGGGATACCAAGCGTGGTGTAGACCCTCTCCAGCTCGACGAGGGTATCGTACCTGAGGTTCTCGTACCTGATCGCGGCCTTGCGTCCTGTGTGTGCCTCGTAGGCCTCCCAGGCCTTCCCGAAGCTCGCGTTGTACATCCTGGCCCTCTGGCGCACGAACTCGTCCGGATCGGTGTCGGCCAGAGGATCATCGCCGGCGCCCCAGCTCCCCTTCCTCTGGGCGGCCAGAAGGGAGGCGACCACGTCCCTAGGGTCGCGCACCAGCAGGATCATGCGGCTCTCGGGCAGCGCCTCGATCAGTAGAGGCGCCCCCACGGAGCCGTTCGGTTCCTTGATTATCAGGTAGCCGTTCTCGTCCAGCTCGGGGAAGCGCGCATCGACCCCGCCTAGCACGAACGCCCTGACGGATCTGATCCAGGCCTCCTTGTATGCGTCGCCCAGGATGTAATCTTTCCTCTGCCTTTGCTGTTCTCCGGCTCGCATATAGTAGGCGTAGCCGAACACGTCGCCCACGTAAGGCTCGTTCCACATCGCGTGGCCCTCGAGGTCCCCCATCATCGCCCCGAGCCAGCTGCTTCCCGTCCTCGCGACCCCGAACAACCAGATCAGATTCTCGGGACGGACACCGCCTGCGGAGGCACCGCCGCCGGCTGCGAGACGCGCCTTCAACCGGGAGATCTCGCGGTCTCTTGCCGCGAGTCGTTCGCGGTCTTCAGCGGCCTCGGGAACGGGTATCCTGCTGCGCACGATCCCCATCTGTACCTCGAAGAACACCTTCACGTTGCGCGCCGCTTCGAGGATGAAGTCTTGTTTGAAGATCGGCATCTAACGCCTCCGCCATACCCACGCGCAGATCACGTCGCCCGAACTGCTCGAGCATGCCGCGCCTTTCTGAGCGGATCATGTTTCATGCGAGTAATCCAGCTTGGCGGGACGGCCTTCGGAAGATCATGGAATACTTGGCAAGGTCAAGAACGAAGCTTTGTTCTATTGGCGGCATCATCGGATTATATTGAAATTGTTCGTGCTATGTGAAGTGCCCGGCCGATCTGGAGGTTCGACGAGCGACAGCGGCCGTGCTTACCAGATTTCGCCGGCCAGAGACCTTCTGGCCTCCTCGACCAGGGCCCCCAACTTCTCGGACCAGTCCGGGTACCGGTTCCTCAGACCACCGCCGGCCGACTTGAGGATGGCGCCGGCGTAATGGAGCGGGAACCTGGTGCGCCACGACCCTGGTACGTGGAGGAAGTATTCCTCTGCGAAGATCTGCGCGGCTGCCCTGGCGCGATCGCGTGGAAATGAAAACTCGTGTGACATCGTGGCGAACCCGGCCACGACGCGGGCGGTATCCAGTACCGGATCCGCTTCGGCGAATCTGTCGAGATCCAACAGGATCAGGCGCTCGCCGTCGAGCATGATGTGCTCGAGGTTGGGGTCGCCGTGAATCGGGGAGGGCGGAACCTCTTCGAGGCCAGAGGTTACTGCGTCGAAGATGTTTTCGACCTCCGGCCCGAGATGGGGGCGGATCATCCCAACAAGACACGCGTTCTTCCTCAAGAGGGCGATCTCGTCCTGCAGGCGATGGCGACGCGGGGCTCTAACCTTGCCGAGATGTAGGGTGGCCAGGGCCCTGGCCGTCTTGTGCACCGCTGGAATCGTTTCGTCGCCCCGGAGCAACATCTCCTGAAGAGAGACCCCGGGGGCTTCTTCCTGAACCAGGGTGCGCAAGCTATTCAGGTAGGCGACGGGTCTCGGAACCCCGAAACCTTCCCTCTCGGCGCCGTTCTCTTCACTGAGCGTGCGTAGCATCCGGAACGTTCGCTCCCCCTCCTCTCTATCTTTGTAGATCTTGGTGTAGAAACGCTTCTCTCCCATCCGAGAGGTGGCCGCATTCCGGGCCCGCATCGTCAAACGCTGGGTCGCCCTCAACTCTGCCACGTAGCGGACCGGCTGGATGTCCCACGTGTGCGTGTGCCACCCGCCGGGACCGAACCGCTCCAGCAGCAGAGGCTCGAGCTCGGCCGGAAGGTCAGTCGCGAGGTAACCGAGGGCCGAAAGCTGCCGGTCAAAGGGAAAGACCTGCACAAGCATGTCGAGATCGGGGATGTAGGAAAACGGCGCGAAACCCGTAGAGCGACCGGCAAGGGTCTGCCCAGAATCGGACCGTTGCAGCTTCTTCCAGGTCCTTCGTGTCCGGCCTTCCGCATCGATCGTCCCTGTAACCCACTGATCCCACCCATGCCCGGTGTCGTCCTCGGCGATGCGCAGGTTGTACTGGAGTATGCAGCGGTGAAGAGTTTGCTGGTAGCGGAAGTGAACGATCTGGCAACCTCGAAGCCGATAAGTCCCCTCGTCCAGGGGTTGCAGGTTTCTCTCGAACACCTCCTGCATGAGCTCAGGATCTCCGGCAACTTCGAGCTGGGGCAGGCTCGGGTCCGCCGGGAGAGATCGTGGGCTCAAGATCTCGCTCGTTCAGTCATCGAATTGTCTTGAGACCGTGCTGGTCGATACGCCAGCATCCGCTTGTACGTCACAACCTCTGCTTCCCCTTGTGCGTGTAGTCTCCCCTGCCACATCGTCTTTTATACGGACGCGACAGGAGAACTGGTCTTACCCCTCAGGCTGACCATTCGGAACATTTCACGAGACACGAATTGGCGAACCTCGATCTACCGCGGGAGCGGCGTTCGGGCATCGCGGCGGCGCCGACTCAACACGACCAGGCGGCGACACCACCTCCTCGACACCCGGGTGAGGAGTGTGTAGACTCCCCGGATTGTAAGGTCGAAAGCAAGAAGCCGAGGTCAGAGCATCGGGAACGTCTCTCACAGATCCCATATGGTTCAATGTCGCCCATGAACATCTGCACGATCATCGCCAAGAATTATGTCGCCCACGCGAGGGTGCTGGCGGAATCCTTCAAGGAGCATCACCCCGAAGGGACATGCTATGTGCTCGTCATAGATGAGATCGAAGGCTACATAGACGCCACCTCGGAACCTTTCGAGCTCGTAACGCCGGACCAGCTCGACATAGAAGACTACGAGCACATGGCGGCGATCTACGACGTGCTCGAGTTCTCGACGGCCGTCAAGCCGTGGCTGCTCAGGTATCTCCTGGACGAACGAGGCCTGGAAAGGGTCGCCTACTTCGACCCTGACATCCGCATCTATGACAGGCTGGACGAGATAGAAGAGCTGACCCGCGAGCACGAGCTCGTACTGATCCCCCACATCACGTCCCCCCTGCCCCGCGACGGCGAGAGACCTTCGGAGGCCGACATCCTTATCTCCGGCACCTACAACCTGGGCTTTATCTCCCTGGAACGCGGGCGCAGGACATACGATTTGCTCGAATGGTGGTCGGAGCGCCTGAAGACGGATTGCGTGGTCGCCCCCGAGGCCGGTTTCTTCGTGGACCAGCGATGGATGGACTTCGTGCACGGGGTCATGCCGGACTTCTACGTCCTGCGCGACCCCTCCTACAACGTGGCCTACTGGAACCTGCACGGCAGGGACCTCACCTACGAGAAGGGCCGCTTCTACGTCGACGGCCTGCCTTTGAGGTTCTTCCACTTCAGCGGCTTCGACGCCGAGAACCGGAAGCAGCTAAGCAAGTACCAGACCCGCACAGAGATCCGGCGCGGCTCCGCCCTGGCCCGCGCCTGCAACGAGTACGCGGACGCGCTGCTCGCCCACGGGTACAGGAAGGTCAAGAACTGGCCCTATTCCTACGGTGTGCTCCCCAACGGCGTGAAGCTCGATTCGGGCATGCACAGGCTCTACCGCAAGGGCGAGAAAGAGGGCGCGCCCAGGCAATCGATCTTCACCCCAGAAGGCGCAGAGAGGTTCGTCGCCTGGCTCAACGAACCGGCCGTGGTAGGCGGTGAGCACGGCGTCACCCGCTACCTCTACGAGGTCTACTCAGGCCGCCCCGACCTAAGGCAGGCCTTCCCCAACCTCGACGGTCCCGACGCGATGCGCCTGATAGAGTGGTCCCGCGTTCACGGGAGGGTGAAGCTACCTTACCCCGCGCATCCATCCGCGCAAGGCAACGGGTACTCCGCATCCGATCCCCCGGCCGGGGTCAACGTCGCCGGGTACTTCCGCGCCGAGCTCGGCGTCGGCGAGACGGCCAGGCAGGTGGTGGCGGCGCTGGAAGGGCAGGGGATCCCCATCGCCACGATCGGTCTCAAAGCCGCAGCGAGCCGCCAGGAGCACGAGTACGAGACCGATACCGTCGAGCCTACCTTCCCTGTCAACCTGATCTGCGTCAACGCCGACATGCTTCCTACCTTCGCTGAGCAGGCCGGTCCCAACTTCTTCGTCGACCGTTACTCCATAGGCCTGTGGTGGTGGGAGATCAACGAGTTCCCCGAACGCTTCTCAAAGGCCTTCGACCACCTCGACGAGGTCTGGGTGGGATCCCGCTTCGTCGCCGATGCGATCTCGCCGGCCTCCCCTATCCCCGTGGTTAAGGTGACCATGCCCGTTTCTATGCCAGAGATAGAGGAGTTCGACCGCGAGGACCTCGGGCTCCCCGAAGGCTTCGTCTTCCTCTTCGTCTTCGACTACCACAGCGTCTTCGAGCGGAAGAACCCGCTGGCGTTGGTCGAGGCCTTCAAGCAGGCTTTCCCTGAAGGCTCGGGGGCCTCGCTGGTGCTCAAGTCCATAAACAGCGAGCAACACGCCGAAGAGCACGAGCGGTTGCTTGAGGCCGCAGGGGGCCACCCCGACATCCACGTCATAGACCACTACGTCGCGGCGCCGGAGAAGAACGCGATGTTCGCGAGCTGCGACTGCTACGTCTCGCTCCACCGCTCCGAGGGCTTCGGCAATACACTGGCCGAGGCCATGTACCTCGGCAAGCCGGTGATCGCCACCGGGTACTCAGGGAACATGGACTTCATGACGCCCCAGAACAGCTACCCCGTCGACTACGAGCTGCGGCCCGTGGGCGACGACGCAGGACCCTACCCGCCCACGGGCGAGTGGGCCGAGCCGGACGTCGGCCATGCATCCGCCCTGATGCGCCACGTCTTCGAGCATAGGGACGAGGCACAAGAGCGCGGCAGGCGGGCGGCGGAAGACCTCCGCCGCAACCACTCACCGGAGGTCGCAGGCAAGGCGATGGCGGAGCGCCTCAGGCGCGCCCTCGCGCAGCTCACCGCCGGGGCGGACAAGGAGCGCCAGCCCCTTCAACGTCCGGCCGGGATCGACATCAACCCGACAAGTCATCGCATAGCCACGACCCCGCAGCCGGTATCGGCGGATACCCTGCTCGGCCGCGTCCTCGCTCCGGCCAGACGCGTCCTCCTCAAGCTCATGTGGCCCTACGCCATGCAACAGCGGGTCGTCAACCAGGAACTCATGGCCGCGATCCGGGACGTGGACCAGAGCGTGCGTGTCCCCATCAACAAGCTCGGTACACGAAGTCGAAAGAATTACGCCGAACTGCTGCTCGCCGTAGACCGACAAGACACACGCTTCGAGGAGCAGGACGCACGAATAGAAGAGCAGACCATCCGGATAGAAGAGCAGAACGCGCGCATAGAAGAGCAGAACGCCAGGATCGAAGCGCTCCTGAACGAGAATCGGGCGATCCCTTACATGGCGGGGTCTCCGTTCGAGCTGTTCGAGGATCCGACGGGTGGACGCGTACAGGGTTACACCCACCGTGACGGCAAGGCGCAAAACGCCGGAACTTACGTCGCCTTCGAGGACGTCTTCCGCGGTCCGGAAGAGTTTATCCGTGACCGTCAGCGCCGCTACCTTGACCTCCTAGGTGACCGCGAGCCCGTGCTGGATATCGGTTGCGGCCGCGGAGAGTTCCTCGATCTCCTGCGCGAGCAGGGAGTCGAGTATGCCGGTATAGACCTCGATCCGGATCTGGTCGAGCGCTGCCGGGCGAAGGGACACAAGGACGTTGAGGTCGCCGAGGCGAACTCGTACCTGAAGAGATGCGCCGACGACTCCATCGGCGTCATCTTCTGCGCCCAGGTGATCGAGCACATGCCCTACAAAGAGCTCCTGCGCTTCTTTGAGCTGGGCCTGCAGAAGCTCAAGCCCGACGGCCTCTTCATCGTAGAGACCATCAACCCGCACTCAGTCCAGGCGTTGAAGACCTTCTGGGTGGATCCGACCCACCAGCACCCGATCTTCCCCGAGGTGGCCCTGGTCTTGTGCCAGATCAAGGGTTTCGAGACGGCCTTCGTGTTCCACCCCAACGGGATCGGCGATGTCGAGGTCGACCGCTACGAAGCGGGGGAGTACGCGATGGTCGCGACCAAGACGGTACGAGGATGAACTCGCACATGGGGGCGAACGATCGAACCTAGGAGCGTAATGGTACTTCCGACCTCATCGAAGAAGCTCTAGGATGCCGACTTTCCGACAACACATAGCGCTGGCGTTCCTAAACGCGAGGGCGTTTTTGAACCTGGAAGTGGGGCTTGTTAGTGGTAAAGAGCCAGAATCCGGCGCAAGCGAGGGTGCGAAGACCCCCGGCAAGGCCGCGGTTACCGGCACGAAGACTTCCAACCCCGGGCAGCGAAATGCTCCCCAGGAGAACAAGAAGCTCCAACGCTTGCATCGAGAGCTCGAGGATAAGAACAGGGAGAACGCCAGGCTGCGGGCGCAGCTTGTCGCCGGCGATTACGGCCCTCTGGGTGGGGGCGTAAAGCCGGAGAACATGATCTGGATCTTCGGTTCGGGACGGACAGGGAGCAGCTGGCTCAGCAACATGATGGGGGACCTAAAGAGCCACGTCCGCTGGAACGAGCCTTACGTGGGGGAGCTCTTCGGCACGGCCTACTACCTCAGGGCGGGAGAACGCATGCGAGGTCGCAAGGATTTCGTCCTCGGTGAGGGCTACAGGGAGGCCTGGGTGCACTCAATACGCAACTTCGTCCTCGAGGGGGCCAACGTACGTTTCCCCGAGCTGGGCGAGCACGGCTACCTCGCGATCAAGGAGCCGAACGGGTCTATGGGAGCACCGTTGCTCTCGGAAGCCCTGCCCGAGAGCCGTATGATCCTGCTGGTGCGCGACCCTAGGGACGTGGTCTCTTCGGGAATGGCAGCCCAGAGAAAGGGGAGCTGGGGCGACCAGTGGCGGGCGAACGGCAGCAGCGGCGATTCGCTGGCGGATACCGACCCGGACGAGTTCGCGCGCCAATGGGCCAACATGTACGCGATGACCCTGGGCAAGGCCAAAGAGGCTTACGATGCCCACGCAGGCCCCAAAGCCGTCGTTCGCTACGAGGATCTGCGTACGGATACCCTCGAAACAATGCAAGGCCTCTACTCGACGTTGGGCATTACGGTGGACGAGGGGGAGCTCTCCCGGGTGGTCGAGAAGCACGCCTGGGAGAACATACCCGAGAAGAGAAAAGGCCCGGACAAGCCCCAACGCAAGGCTACCCCGGGCGGTTGGAGGGAAGACCTGACGCCGGAGCAGGCCAGGATAGTAGAGGAATTAGCCGTTTCCATCCTCGATGAGTTCTACCCTGAATGGAGTCTTTCTGAGGAGAGAGGAACGGGTCTAGACCGATGATTCTGCTAGCCCGGAGCCCATGGCGACGGTTACCGAGCTTTGAATTCGAACGGAGAAAACTATGCCGGTCTTGAAGAAGAAGATCACGCTCCCGATTAGACGGAACACGAGCCTGTTTATCGACGTGGAGGCAGGGGTTACGGGCCTCGGTGGGGTGGCGAAGGGTCTGAGGTCGCGCCTAGGCAAAAGACCGGAGCTGAAAGGGGTGGCCGCACGGCTGCGCAACGGTGGGGTGCAGACCCCGCACCCCACGCCGTCCCAGGGCAAACCCGCGCGCCAGGGAAGCAAGCAGCAGGCCCGCCTTCGTCCTGGGAGTCGAACGCGGCAAGATTCCCCCGTGTTCTTCGTCACGGGGCTGGGCAAATCCGGTACCTCCTGGCTGATGAGGACGCTGGACTCTCACCCCGAGGTGATCTGCAAGGGCGAAGGCCGGTTCTTCGCCGCCGACTGGAGACGGCCCAACTTCGACCCCGAGGGCACGCGGGCGCTGGCCAGCTCTCTGTACTACGCGCTGCTCAATTCGGATTACCTCAGGCTGTGGGTAGAGCGTTCCGTCTGGGCCAGGGATGGAGACGCCGACAAGCACCTGGACAACCTTACGCGCCTGGCGACCGAGCATTTCCTTACACAACAGCTCGCCGGGTCACGCAAGAAGTTCGTCGGGGACAAGTCGCCGCTGCTCAACGCGACCTTCATAGAGGAGGTCAGCAGGGTCTACCCCGAGGCCAAGGTCATCCACATCATGAGGGACGGTAGGGATCAGGCCGTCTCCATGCTGCACCACGTGTGGAACCGCTCCACGGACCAGGGCGGCGTCCAGTCCCTCAAACCTGGGGAGCTCGAGAAGCGCGAGGTCTACCGCGAGGACCCGCAGAAGCTGATGGAGACGGGCGAGGGCATGTTCACGGAGGAGAGGCTCCGAGATGCGGCCAGGAGTTGGAAGGTGCGGGTGGGCAAGACCGCGAAAGACGGTCCCACCCTGCTGGGATCGAACTACGCCGAGGTGCGCTACGAGGACCTGCTCGAGCGTCCCTACGAGGAGGTGAGAAGGCTGGTAGGCTTCCTCGGGGCCGACACGGGAGATAAGGCGGTACAGGGGGCCGTGGATTCGGCCAGCTTCGAGAAGCTCTCCAAGGGCCGCGAGCGGGGCCAGGAGGACACCTCATCTTTCTATCGCAAAGGCGTCTCCGGGGACTGGAAGAACCACTTCACACAGCGCGACAAGGAGATCTACAAAGAGGAGGCCGGGGAGCTCCTGATCCGGCTCGGCTACGAGAAGGACGAAGGCTGGTAGGCTAACCACGCTAGTTAGAACATGAATCCGCAGGACCGCAACACGTTTTGACAGGAAGGACCCAGGATGCCAGTTTTCAATAGTCGCACGGCCTTCGAGGTGGCGCGGGGTATAAAGGCTTATCTGAACGTCGAAGCGGGCCTGACCCGCGGCGAGATACCGGCACCCGCGAAGGCGTCACAGGTCTCGAAAGCAGGCGCTGCCCAGGGACCGCCTGCCCTGCAGGCCAGAGAGCTGGAGCAGGAGGTCGCCAGGTTGAAGGCGAAGCTGGCATCGTACGACTCAGGTACTGGAATCGGGCCAGAGAACATCGTCTGGATCTTCTGCTCCAACCGCAGCGGGAGCACGTGGCTGGGCTCGATGATGGGCGACATCGAGGGCTACGAGATGTGGAACGAACCCCTGGTCGGGAAGCTCTTCGGGGATCTCTACTACCAGGGCGCAGAGGGCCACAAAGACCGCGAGGCCTACATCCTTGGGACACAGCACAAGGCGAGCTGGCTCAACTCCATACAGTCTTTCGTGCTCAGCGAGGCGAGCGCCCGTTACCCCGAGGCGGCCGATGGGGGGTACGTGATAATCAAGGAACCGAACGGTTCCATCGGGGCCCCTTTGCTCTCGGAAGCGCTGCCCGAGAGCCGTGTGATCTACCTGGCCAGGGACCCGAGGGACGTCGTCGCCTCGGGATTGGACGCGGGCAGGCAGGGGAGCTGGCAGTTCAAGAATACGGCCAACCGCGGCTGGAAGCGCGAGGCGCTCGCCGATACGCAACCGGATACCTGGGTAAGGCGACGGGCCCAGAACCACGTGAGACACGCTGGTAAGGCCAAGGAGGCCTATGAAGGCCACCAGGGCCCGAAGGTCCTGATCCGCTACGAGGAACTCAGGGCAGACACCCTGGGTACTATGAAGCGCCTCTACTCGACGCTCGGTATCCCATTCAGGGAGGATGAGCTGGCGCGGGTGGTAGAGAAGCACTCCTGGGAGAACATACCCGAGGAGGAAAAGGGAGAGGGCAAGTTCTACCGTAAAGCCACCCCGGGAGGCTGGAGAGAAGACCTCACCCCCGAGCAGGCGAAGATAGTGGAGAACGTGACCGCGCCCCTGCTGAAGGAACTTTATCCCGATGGAGAGATGAGGGCGTGACCTGCTCGATGGGCAGCAATGAGCTTAAGCCGGAGAACCTCGTCTGGATCTTCGGCACCGGGCGCGGCGGCAGCACCTGGCTCGCCTCGATGATGGGGGAGTCGGCCGGCGGAAGGTTCTGGGACGAGCCGCTGGTAGGCAAGCTGTTCGGCGATCTCTACTACTCTGGCGCGGGTACCGTTCAGTCTGACTGGGATGACTTCGTATACGCACGCAAGTATCGCGACGTGTGGTTGCGCTCTATCCGTAACTTTGTCCTGGAGAGCGCCAGCGTCCGCTTCTCCGGGGTGGCCGAGAACGACTACTTGATCGTCAAAGAGCCCAACGGCTCCATCGGCGCACCGCTACTAATGGAAGCCCTGCCCGAGAGTCGCATGATCGTGCTGGTGCGCGACCCCAGGGACGTCGTGGCATCCAACTTGAACGCGCGCGAGGAAGGTGGCTGGCTGGCCGAACAACACCGTAATGCTGCCCGAACAGGAGACGGTCTGGCCCGTAGAAACCCCAATGCCGCGATAAAACGACGGGCCAAAAGATACGTGGAGAATGTCGGTAACGCGAAGGAAGCTTTCGAGTCCCATGGGGGGCACAAGGTCATGATCCGTTACGAGGACCTCAGGACCGACACCCTCGGGACGATGAGGCACCTCTACTCGACGCTGGATATCTTTGTAAAGGAAGAAGATCTCACAAGGATGGTAGAGCGGTATGCCTGGGAGAACATACCCGATGAAGAGAAGGGGCCGGGTAAGTTCAACCGCAAGGCCACGCCGGGGGGATGGAGGGAGGACCTCACCCCGGAGCAAGCCGAAATCGTCGAGGAATCTACCGCGCCATTACTTGAGGAGTTCTACCCGAGTCGAGAACAGGGCAATTATGGATAACAAGGACATCAAGGCGGAGGACCTCGTCTGGATCTTCGGCACAGGGCGCAGCGGCAGCACCTGGCTCGCCTCGATGATGGGGGAGTCGGCCGGGGGCAGGTTGTGGAATGAACCGCTGGTAGGCAAACTGTTCGGTGAGTTCTACGATGACATGCTGCCGAGATCTAGGGGTCGCGATACCTTCATCATGGCAGAGGCCAATCGGGAAGCATGGTTGGAGGGAATACGGCATCTCGTTTTGAACGTGGCCGAGAGCGTTTGCCCGGAGGCAGCCAGGGAGAGTTATCTGGTCGTCAAGGAGCCCAATGGCTCCATGGGCGCGCCGCTGTTGATGGAGGCCCTGCCCGAGAGCCGCATGGTCTTGCTAGTCCGGGACCCGAGAGATATGGCGGCTTCAGCCCTGGACCGCCACCGCAAGGGAGCCGAGGCTTACGAGCACGCGGCAAACTATAGTCCCAGGAGGAAAGAAGCACTAGCCAAAAACCCGCCTGACAACCGCCCAGGCGCCTTCATAAAGCGTCAAGCTCACAGGTACCTGAGGAATGTAGGTAGTAGCAAGCAAGCGTATGAGGCACACAAGGGGCACAAGGTCCTGACACGCTACGAAGAGTTGAGGGCGAACCCCTTGGATACTATGAGACACATCTACGCGGAGCTGCAGCTACCGGTCGATGAGGAGCAACTCGCAGGAGTGGTGGAGAAGCACTCATGGGAGAACATACCCGATGAAGAGAAGGGACCGGGGAAGTTCAACCGCAAGGCCACGCCGGGGGGATGGAGGGAGGATCTGACTCCCCGGCAGATCGAAATGGTAGAGAAGATAACCGCGCCCCTGCTCGAGGAGTTCTACCCGACTTGAGTAGTCCTGGCGCGAAAGCCTCCCCCGTTTTCTGGCGGCGTACTGTTCCGGGGAGGCTATTATGAGAGCATATTGTGCGACGAGCGAGTACGAGTCTTCACAGGAGGAACCTGCAGATGCCGGTCTTTAACAGCCACACAGCCTTCGAGATAGCGCGAGGCGTAAAGGCGTTCCTGAACCTGGAAGCCGGGCTCACCCGCAACGGGCTCCTCGACCCCCAGGTGTCGAGGGACAAGGACGAGGAGATCTCCAGGCTGCGGGCGGAGCTTGCCCGACTACGAAGCGCGCCGAGACCAGCGAGTTCGTCGACCGAAGAGGCGCCGATCTTCTTCCTTATAGGGCGGTCCAAGTCGGGCACTTCCTGGCTCATGCGGCTCCTTAATTTTCATCCCGAGATATTGTGTCGGGGAGAGGGAATGTTCTTCGATAAAGATTCCCCTCGCTCCCTACTGCGGGCGCTCTCGCGCTCTGAAGAGGTACAAACGTGGCTCGCGCGTAGCCCGTGGACGCGTCAGGCTCCTGACGAAGGGCTAAAGAGCATGCTCGGCACCTTTGTGAGCCGTGCCATGATGCAAAGGCTCGAAGGGGCAAGAGGACGCGTTGGGACAAAGAGGATCGTAGGGGACAAGAGCCCGTTCAAGTCGGCGAATACTGTCAAGGACATTGGCACCTTCTGTCCCGGTGCGAAAGTCGTACACATAATCAGGGACGGTCGGGACGTGGCAGTGTCTTCGGCCCACCACCGGTGGAACAACGCCACCGACGTAGGCGGTCATCGCAACCTTACACCGGATCAAGTCGCCAAACGCGAAGCCTACCGCTCCGACCCCTCCGCCTTCCTGGCGACAGGGGAGAGCATCTTTGCGGAGGGACACGTGGCGGAGATAGCGAGGAGCTGGAAAGAGAGTGTTGGCGGTACGGTAGAGAACGCAGCATCGCTTGGCGAAAACTACTATGAACTACGCTACGAGGACCTCCTGGCCGAGCCGATCGCGGAGGTGAGGCGGCTTCTTGGGTTCTTGGGGGCCGACTCGGGCGAAAAGGTCGCCAAAGAGTGCGTAGAGGCTGCGAGCTTCGAGCAGCTCTCGGGGGGCAGGGCGCAGGGAGAGGAAGACTCTTCTTCGTTCTACCGCAAGGGGATAGCGGGCGACTGGAAGAACCACTTCTCCGAGGAGGACAAACGGGTCTTCAAGGAGGAGGCGGGTAAACTCTTGATCCGGCTCGGCTATGAGAAGAACCTCGACTGGTAAGAAAAGTCACAGGGCGCGAACACGACCGAGAGCACGGGTTTCGACGGGAGGGATCCTGAGATACCAGGCTTCGAGGAACACATGACATCCGGGATTGAAGGCAACGGAAGATCATCGCTGCTCGCCAGGGTGCGCGGGCTCTACCGAGGGCGACTCCGGGCGCTGGCGGATGGGAAGGCAACGTTCGCAAGCGGCGGTGCGGGATCTGAAGCTTCTAGCACGCCCGTGTTCTTCGTCACGGGGCTTGGCAAGTCGGGGACGAGGTGGCTGACGAAGATCCTGGACTCCCACCCCGAGATACTCTGCAAGGGCGAGGGACGCTTTTTCTCGGCAAGCTGGCATCGCGCCGATCTCGAATCTGAAAGCGACAAGGCACTCGCGAGCTCCCTCTACTACGCCCTGACACATTCGGATCACCTGAGGTTCTGGATCGAACGCTCCGTGTGGAGCCGCGACGACGAACCTGACGAGCATTTGAAGGCCCTGATGCGCCTGGCCACGGACTACTTCCTCACCGCACAGCTCTCCGAGACAGATAAGATGCTCGTCGGGGACAAGTCGCCACTCCAGGATGAAGAGTTCATGCGGGAGGTCAGCGAGGTGTATCCCGGGGCGAAGGTCATCCACATCATAAGGGACGGTAGAGACAGGACGGTCTCCTCCATGCACCGCGGCTGGCGTCGCGCCAGCCAGGGCTACCTCCACAGGCTCACATCCGAGGAGCTGACCATGGGCGAGGCCCTCCGCGAGGACCCGAACAAGCTTGTGGAGACGGGCATGTTCACGGAGGAGCGCCTCCGTCAGGCGGCACGCCACTGGAGGCTCCTCGTTGGCAGGGCCGTCAGGGACGGTCGGGCCCTGCTCGGCCCGGACTACACCGAAGTGCGCTACGAGGACTTGCTCGTCCGTCCCAACGAAGAGGTCGAGAGGTTGCTCGACTTCCTCGGTGCCGACACGGAGCCAAAGATCGTAGAGCATTGCGTGAGCTCGGCGCGCTTCGAGAAGCTCTCCAAGGGGCGCGAGCGCGGCGAGGAAGATCCTACATCCTTCTACCGCAAGGGTGTTGCGGGCGATTGGAGGAATCATTTTACGGCCGAGGATAGTCGCATCTTCAAGGAAGAGGCCGGGGACCTCTTGATACAACTCGGCTACGAGAAGGACCTCGACTGGTAGGATCGGGGGGGCCGCATCGTGGGTAGGGCCGGCAGAGCGCTGCTGATCGCGCTGCTGGTCGGGGGATGCCTGGCGCTCGGGTTCTTCTTGCCTTCCGGCGAGGTCGAGCGTGGGTCCATAGAGGCTACCGGCAAGCCCAACATCGTCTTCATCCTCACCGACGACCTCGACCTGGCTTCCGTCTCGAAGATACCGGCTCTCGACGAGTACATGGCCGACCAGGGCGTGACCTTCGACAACGCCTTCGTCACGGAGTCTTTGTGTTGCCCTTCGAGGGCCTCGATCCTGACAGGCCAGTACCCGCACAACCACCTGGTCCGGACCAACACCCCCCCGCTCGGGGGCTTCGAGACCTTCCGCGACCTCGGACGGGAGAGATCCACCGTGGCGACCTGGCTCGACGGGACCGGATACGAGACGGCCCTGTTCGGTAAGTACCTCAACGGTTACGACAAAAGAAAGCGCGTCTACGTCCCGCCAGGCTGGGACGAATGGTACGGGACCGTAGGCGAGGAGGCGCTGAATCAGAACGGTCGCGTGGTCGAATACCCGGCCAGTACCTACCTCGACGATGCGCTCTCGGGGCTCGCCCAGGACTTCGTGAGGCGCCAGGAAGATGAGGATGCTCCTTTCTTCCTGTATCTCTCGGTCCACGCTCCCCATGTCCCCGCCGAGCCCGACCGGAGACACAGGAACCTTTTCAAAGGCCTGCAAGCCCCACGCACGCCCTCCTTCGACGAGGCCGATCTTTCCGACAAGCCAGATTGGGTGCGCGCGCCACGGCTGGACTACGAGAAGAGAAAGCATATCGACGAGGTCTACCGCAATAGGTTGCGGACGATGACCGCGGTTGGCGAGATGGTCGGCGGGTTGCTCAGGACGCTCGAAGATACCGGACAGCTCGATGATACCTACATAATCTTCACCAGCGACAACGGCTATCACATGGGCCAGCATCGTCTGGAGCTCGGTAAGGAATCCGCCTACGAAGAAGACATAAGAATACCTCTGATGGTCCGCGGACCGGGCGTGCCCGCGGGGGTCGAGAGGGACGAGATGGTCTTGAACAACGACTTCGCGCCGACCTTCGCCGCCCTGGCAGGCTTACCGCCGCCCGCCGATGTAGACGGCCGCTCGTTCGCACCCTTGCTCGACGCGCGAAAGCAAAATGATCCGACCTCCTGGCGTACCGCGTTCGAGATAAGTCACTGGGCAGCAAAGCCGGAGGGTGAGAGCCTGTATGAGGCCGTAACGCCCGTGCCCGCTTACCAGGCCGTGAGGACGCAAAGATACCTTTACGTCGAGTACGAGACCAAAGAGCACGAGCTTTACGATCTCAGGAAAGATCGCTTCGAACTGCGAAACCTGGCCGATTCAGCCGACCCGAAGCTCATCTCAAAGCTCGCTTCTCGCCTCGACGCGCTGCGGGACTGCTCGGGAGAGGACTGCCGCACCGCGGAGAACGTGCAGCCGTAGAGCAGCAAATCAGCATCTCAGCAGGTCAGCACTTCAGCATTCCACCTGGTCAGTCGAGATGGAATCGACAGGATAAGATGCGCGGTGTAGGACCTGTTGAGCGAGAGCAACTCCTACCCCTTGCGTCCAGCTTGAGCGTCATTCCCGCGGGGCCTGTCCCCGCGAAAGCGGGGAGCGGGAATCCACTGCGGCAAACACTCCTCGCCTCCAAAAGCGATCTACCGATTACGTATTAGCCCTCAGCGAACTAGAAGCTGACTTGCTGAGATGCTCACTAACTAATAGCCCGTTCCCGATCCAGGTAGTCCTCCAGGGCCTGGCGCCAGTGGCGCAGTTCTGGCCCATCAAGGGCCCTCAGGACGCCGTTTGCGGGCCGCGCCGCGGGGAGAGGGTACTCCGAGCCGGGGACGGGGACGACCTCGACCTCGACGCCGGCCAACTCGAAGATCTCCTTCGCGAACTCGTACCAGGAACAGGAGCCAGCGTTGGTAAGGTGGTAGAGACCGTAGCGCCCGGCTTCGATCACCTCCGCGATACCTTCGGCGAGGTCGACGGCGTAGGTCGGCGATATGTACTCGTCGTCCTTGATCTTCAGCACTTCCCTCTCCATCCCCAGGCGCAGCATGGTCCGCACGAAGTTGTGCCCCCTCCCGTAGACGCCCGCGGATCGAACGACATACCAGCTGTTCGTGAGCTGCCTTACGTACTCCTCCCCGGCAAGCTTGGTGCGGCCGTAGGCGCTGATCGGATTGGGCGTATCGAAGGGCTCGTAGGGCCGTTCTGATTCGCCGTCGAAAACGTAGTTCGTGCTGACGTGCAAGAGATCGCAGCCCCGCTCCTCACAGAGTTGGGCCAGATTCCTCGGACCGAGCGCGTTGATAGTGTAGGCTAGGTCGGTCTCCGTCTCGCAGCCGTCGACGTTGGTGTAGGCGGCCGCGTTCACGACGACGTCCGGCGAGTGCTTCTCCAGCGCCAGCATCACGGCACCGAAGTCCGCCACGTCGAGCTCCTCCTTCGAGAGCGCGACGACCTCCTGACCGCGCCAGGGGAGGAGCGCGGCGAGCTCGAGCCCGAGCTGGCCGCCCGATCCGCTTACGAGTATCTTCGGCACGTGATCCTCCCTAGACCCTGGCCAGCAGCCCGCCGTAGAGGGCCTCGAGCTCGTCCACGTTCTCCTGGACGGTCTTGACCGGTTCGATCCCGGCGCGGAGCCTGCCGAGAAGCCCTGGTTCCTCGATGAGACGCCGGAGCTGGCGCGCAAGGTCGTGCGGGTCCTCCAGGCCGAAGAGGAGCCCGTTCTTCTCGTGGCTCACAAACTCGGACATCCCGCCAAGGTCCGTTGCCACCACCGGGATGCCGGCGGCGAAGGCCTCGAAGATCACACCGGGACCGTTCTCGTACCAGCGGGAGGGTACGACGAGGACGTCCAACCCCGAGAGGACGTCGCCCACCTCTTCGCGCGCGAAGGGGCCGGCGAAGTTTATCCTCCCGTCTCCCTGGGCCAAAGCGCGCAACTCCTGCACGAAGGGTTTGAACCTCTCCAGGTTCCCGTAAATGACGAGGGTAGCGTCCAGTTCGGGCGGGAGCTCCCTAAAAGCCCGGATCAGGATATCGCAGCCCTTGTGCGGCGCAAGGGTTCCTACAAAGCCGATCCGGTGCGGCGGGGAGAAGGGTCTGTCCTCCCTTCGTATACCCGAGGTATCTATACCGTAGTGGGAGACTTCGATCTTCCCATCCCCTATGCCGTTGGCGACCAACAACTCCCGCATCAGATGGGTGTAGACGATAACGTGGTCGACCAGATCCATCTTCTCCCTGATGCGTTCGGGACGCTCCTTTAGGGCCTTCACCTGGCGCAGCGAGTGGGAGAACCCGGAGAGCCTGGTCTCTCCGAGGACGCCGGCGACCTTTATGGCGGCCGGAGGTGTCAGATCGACCGCCCGCTTCATCCTGGTGCCGGGGTATCTGCTCGCTATGCACCGGGTGCAGTGGGAGATCTCGGGCCCCCTGCACATCACCCCGTCGTGACGTCTGAGGTCGACGACGGGGCAGAACGTCCAGAAGTCCGTCGCCGTGTACACGAGGGGCACGCCGAACTCCTTGATGGCGGGGATCACGCTCGCTGAGAGCCCCTGGAAGTGCTCGGCGTGAACGATGTCGGGCCCTATCTTTCGCATGTACTCGCGGGTCCTATCCGCCATGACCTCGTTCTCGTAATCCAGCCTGTAGGGACGGGAGACACCCTCCCTGGGACGGCCCACCCTGCGGACCGGTATGCCCCCGAACTCGTAGTCTTCGACCTCTCCCGGCTCGATGTCGTTGCCCGGGATGCTCCGCTTGGGGGCGAGCACGTAGGGCTCGTGGCCCCTCGCCTTGAACTCCTGCGCCAGCGAGAGCGTGACGGTCTCGACACCGGCGTAG
>Ga0126307_10000237_pt1 | contig 35863 bp, 36 predicted proteins | sample Plot28_FD_89955 | JGI IMG/M metagenome (GOLD analysis project Ga0126307, IMG submission 89955) | Serpentine soil microbial communities from UC McLaughlin Reserve, CA, USA - Plot28 | ecosystem: Environmental > Terrestrial > Soil > Grasslands | place: USA: UC McLaughlin Reserve, Lake County... | reverse complement strand
CTCGGGGCGGCGATCATGCAGGTGCCCGCTCGCCCTCCTGCCGCGGCGGCGATGGCCGGGGCGACGATCGACGCGCTCTCCGGCGGGCGCTTCATCTTCGGCTTCGGGCCGTCCGGGCCGCAGGTCTCCGAGGGCTGGTACGGCGTCTCGTACGCGAAGCCCTGGGGCCGGACGCGCGAGTACATCGAGATCGTCCGCGCGATTATCGCCCGCGAGGGCCCGCTCACCTACAAGGGGTCGCACTACCAGCTGCCGGCCGAGGGTCCCGACATGACCGGGCAGGGCAAGGCCCTGAAGCTGAACTTCCACCCGCTTCGCAGCGAGATCCCCGTGTTCGTCGGCGCGATCGGCCGCAGGTCCGTGGAGATGGCGGCGGAGATCTGCGACGGGTGGATCCCGATCTTCTTCTCGGCCGACGCCTTCGAGGGGACCTGGGGCGAACACCTGGAGGCCGGCTTCAAGATGGGAGGCCGCAGCCGCGGCGACCTCGAGATCTCACCGGCGCTCCAGGTCGCGGTCGACGGCGACCTCGAGGCCGCGCGGGCGGTGGTCAAGGCGGGGCTCGTGCTCTATCTCGGCGGCATGGGCTCGAAGAAGACCAACTTCTACGTCGATCTCACCCATCGCTTCGGGTTCGGAGAGGTGGCCGTCGAGGTGCAGTCGCTCTTCCTGGACGGCAGGCGCGAAGAGGCGTATGCCGCGATTCCCGACGAGCTCGTCGACGCGACCGCCCTGATCGGGACCGAGGACGAGGTCTCGGCGCGGATCGAGAAGCTCGCCGCGGCCGGGGTCGACAGGCTGATCTGCTCGCCGGTGCACACGGACCGCGCCCAGCGTCTGCACACCATCGAGCGCATCGCGGCGCTCGTCGGCAGCGCCTCGCCCGTCTGATCGCACCGGCGCCGGCCGACCGCGGCCCGGGGATAATGGCCACATGCCGGATGCAGCGCCGCGTCCGCCAACGTCGGCCCGCTTCTGAGGCCGACCATGTGGAGCTGCGCGTGCAGACCCGAGGTCTCGGTGTCCCAGGAGAGATTGAGATCGGCCGAAGCGCTGCGCCCGACCCACAGCGATTCGAGGTCCTCGCCGATCACGAGGATCCGCTGCGCGCCCTCCGCGTCGCGATAGACGAGGAACGGACGCCCCTGCCGCTCGGCCTCGATCTGCGCCTTGAGCTCAGGCGCGGTGCGGGCTCTCGGCCCGAGCCGCTCCTCGTTCATGGGCCGGAACATAGCCCCACGCCTTCCGTTAGGCTGCCCCGGCTTTTCAAGGGATGACGGTCGGGGTGCCCAAAGAAACCGCCGAGGCGGAGCGCCGAGTGGCGCTGATTCCGGACGTGGTGGCATCCCTCGAGGACAAGGGCCTCGACGTCGTCGTCGAGGCCGGGGCGGGCGAGGCGTCAGGGCATCCGGACTCCGAATACACCGGGGCCGGGGCCGAGATCGGCGACCCCTGGGGCGCCGACGCCGTCGTGCACGTCGCGGTCCCGACCCTCGACGAGATCGGACGCCTCAAGCGGGGGCAGGTGCTGATCGGCCACCTCGCGCCGCTGACCTCGGCCGAGACGAACCGGGCGCTTGCGTCGGCGGGCGTCACGAGCCTCGCGATGGAGGCGATCCCGAGAATCACCCGCGCTCAGGCCATGGACGCGCTCTCCTCGCAGGCGAACGTCGCGGGATACGCGGCCACGCTCCTCGCCGCCCGCGAGGCGGGGCGCTTCTTCCCGATGATGACCACCGCCGCGGGCACGGTCGCGCCGGCCCGCGTGCTCGTGCTCGGCGCCGGCGTCGCCGGCCTGCAGGCGATCGCGACGGCGAAGCGTCTCGGCGCGGTCGTCACCGGCTTCGACATCCGCCGCGCCGCCTGGGAGCAGATCGCCTCGCTCGGCGGCCGGCCACTCGAGCTTGACTTCGTCCCCGATGCCGAGGCCGAGGGTGGCTACGCGCGGCCGCTCACGGACGAGGAGAACGAGCAGGTGCGCGAGGCGCTCGCCGAGAACGCGGGTAGGCAGGACGTGATCATCACCACGGCGCAGATCCCGGGCCGGCCGGCGCCGATCCTGCTCACCAAGCAGGCGGTCGCGAACATGTCGCCCGGCTCGGTGATCGTCGACCTCGCCGGCGACTCGGGCGGCAACTGCGAGCTCACCGAGAAGGGCCGCACGATCGTCACCGACAACGGCGTCAAGGTCGTCGCCCCGGTCAACCTCCCCTCGGACATGGCCGCCCACGCCTCGCAGCTCTACGCCAAGAACGTCGAGAACCTGCTTGGCCTCCTGGTCGACGAGGAGGGCAACCTGAGCCTCGACTTCGACGACGAGGTCGTCGCCGGGGCGTGCATCACCCACGATGGCGAGATCCGCAACGAAAGGGCTGCAGGCGCCCAAGGCGGCGCTGGAGGTAGCTGATGGACGTGATCATCGAGATAACGATCTTCGTGCTGGCCGCGTTCGTTGGCTTCGAGGTGATCTCGAAGGTGCCGACGACGCTTCACACGCCGCTGATGAGCCAGACGAACGCGATTCATGGGATCGTGATGCTCGGCGGCCTGATCGTGGTCGGGTTCGCCGACGACGGGCTCGAGAAGCTGATCGGCGTGATCGCGATCGCGTTCGGGACGATCAACATCGTCGGCGGGTTCATGGTCACCGACCGGATGCTCGGGATGTTCGCCCGGAAACCCAAGCCCGCCGCCGAGGAGGCCCCAAAGCAGTGATCCCGGTCGCGGCCCTCGAGCCGGGTGGCGACGCCGCCACGGCGCTCTACATCGTCGCCTTCTCGTGCTTCATCTTCGGCGTCCGCCGAGGAACGCACCCGCGGACCGCCAAGCAGGGCAACCTGATCGCGGCAGGGGGCATGGCGCTCGCCGTCGTCACGACGCTGCTCCTCGACGGGATCGGCAACTGGGGGCTGATCGTGCTCGGCCTGGCGATCGGCGCGGCGGTCGGCGTGATCGCCTCGACCCGCGTGCAGATGACCCAGATGCCGCAGATGGTCGCGCTCTACAACGGCGTCGGCGGCGGAGCGGTGGCCCTGATCGCCTGGTCGGAGCTTCGCAACGGAATCGCGGAGATCGACTCGGGGCTGCTGTCGGAGATCCCGCTCGACACGCTGATCCCCATCCTCTTCAGCGCCGTCGTCGGCTCGGTCTCCTTCTGGGGCTCGAACATCGCCTTCGCCAAGCTGCAGGACCTCATCCCCACCCGGCCGCTGTCGGTGCCCGGACAGCAGGTGGTCAACGCCGTACTGCTGGTCGGGATCGTCGCCGCCTGCGTTGTGTTGACGCTCAACAACGACGATCCGTCGCAGGGCCTCTTCATCGGCGTCCTGGTTGCCGCGGCGCTGCTCGGGAACCTGGTCGTGCTGCCGATCGGCGGCGCGGACATGCCCGTGGTGATCTCGCTGCTGAACGCGTTCACCGGGCTCTCGGCGGCCGCCGCCGGCTTCGCCCTCGACAACGTCGCGCTGATCGTCGCCGGCACGCTCGTCGGCTCCTCGGGAACGATCCTCACGCTGGAGATGGCGACCGCGATGAATCGCTCCGTCGCCAACATCCTGTTCGCCGGCTTCGGCGGTGCGCCGGCCGCGGGCGCCTCGACGGGGGAGGAGCGGCCGCACACCTCGATCGGCGCCCAGGACGCGGCGATCAAGCTCGCCTACGCCGACTCGGTGGTGATCGTGCCCGGCTACGGGCTCGCCGTCGCCCAGGCCCAGCACGCCGTCAAGGAGATGGCCGACGAGCTCTCCAAGCGCGGCGTCGACGTGAGCTACGCGATCCACCCCGTCGCGGGCCGGATGCCTGGTCACATGAACGTGCTTCTGGCCGAGGCCGACGTGCCGTACGAGAAGCTCAGGGAGATGGATGAGATCAACCCGGAGATGCCGCGCACGGACGTCGCGGTCGTGATCGGCGCGAACGACGTCACCAATCCGGCGGCCAAGAACGACCCCAACTCCCCGATCGCCGGGATGCCGATCATCGAGGTCCACGAGGCCCAGCAGGTGATCGTGATCAAGCGCTCGCTCTCGCCCGGATTCGCCGGGATCGACAACGACCTCTTCTACGAGCCGAATACCTCGATGCTGTTCGCCGACGCCAAGCAGGCGGCGGGGGACATCGCGGCCGAGGTCGAGAACCTCTGAACGCTGCGCCCTGAACCTATTCGCCTTCTTCCCGACCTATCAGCGCGGGGCGATGACGATCCAGGGCTATCGCGAGATCGTCGGCGAAGATCGGTTCTTCGGCTTCGCTCGTGAGCTGCTCCACCGCTATGCCCACGGCAACGTGAGCGCCTCGGACTTCATCCCCTTCGCCGAGGAGGAGAGCGGGCTCGCTGGCGACGAGCTGGCGCTGCTGGACGACTACTTCCAGCAGTGGCTCTACGGGATCGAGCGGCCGACCATCGTCCCCGAGGACTTCGGGCCCTAGCTAGTCGGAGCGGCCCTCGAACTCGCGCTCCTGCCGGCGACCTCGGCGCACGTGCGGCCACGCCCAGCCGATCAGGGCGCCGAGGGCGCCCGCGATCAGGAGGGCGAAGATCAGCGGCGTCTCGGTCTCCGTGAACAGGAACTGGACCTTGACCTTCTGCGAGTTCTGGATCACGAACAGCAGGAGCAGGAAGACCGCGAGCGCGAGCACGTAGAAGCGCCAGCCGCGGCCTTCGCGGCGGGTCGCAGCGTCGATCGCATCCCTGTGGTCCGCCACGGCGCGACTGTATCGGTTCACTCACGACCCGAAATCGGCGTATCCGCCGCGCCACCCGCGCGGCGGCCCGACCTAGGTTCGCGCCATGTCGAGCGAGTCCGGGCAGGCGACGGTCGAGTGGGTTGGGCTGGTGCTCCTTGTTGCGCTCGTGATCAGCGGCTTGGGCGCGCTGGTCGGCTTCGCGATCCCGGGCACCGAGCTCCTCAGCGCGGTCGCCTCGAAGCTCGTCTGCGCCGCCCGCCTCGGCCCGGCTTGCGGAAGCCAGGAGAGCGACCTGGTGGCGGCATATGGTGAGCAGGGGGCCGCGATGGTGGCGGCGCACGCGCCCCAGATCCGCTACGAGCACGGCATGCACGCGCTCCCGGTGGACTACCGGAGCTGCCGTGAGGACGCGTGCGCGAACGGCGCCGAGGGGCGCGTCCGAGTCGCGCGCTCGGTCACGGGTGAGCCGACCGTCGCCTTCACGCACATGGTCGACTGCCGGCCAGGCTCCGAGACGCCCGGCGCGAACTGCTCCGGCGAGGCCGCCGGCAACCAGTACGTGCAGTACTGGCTCTACTACCCGGGCAGCGCGACCGGCGAGGGCTCGGTGGCGCCGGGTGTGATCCGCGAGCTCACGGGCGGCGCGACCTACCGCCCCGACGACTGGGAGTCGGTCCAGGTCCGCGTGCACGCGGACGGCACGGCGGACGTGCGCGCCAGCTCCCACCACGACTACGGCTCCGGCTGGCGCCCCGCCGACGACTCCGTCTACCGGGTCTCGGGCGGCAGCCACGCCGGCACGATCGAGCCGGCGGACTTCGTCCGCGTCACGCCGGCCCGCCGCCTCGGCCTGATCCCGCTCGAGCCGATCGCCGCCGACCGGCCCGGCGCCGAGTTCGCGATCACGCCGCCCTGGTTCAAGCGGGTGTGGCTCGATCCGGAGTACGGGGGGACGGACTAGGGCGCGGTCCGCGACGCCATGAATGGCCACCGCTCGGCCCTGCGACTGGTTTGCGATCGCTGGAATTCCGCGTCGCTGCAAGCCGTCGTCTGACCGAGACGAAGGAGGAGACCGAACTTGCTGATCTCAGAGCACCGGTGCGAGAGAGCTCGCCGCCGGCGGACGCCCAGCGTCAAGCCCATGCGCGCGATTTCCGCCTCGAGGTATGAACGGCCGTCGCGCCCGACCGTCCGGACGAACTCACCGGGGAGAGCGAACGCGATCGGGGCCGCGGAGCGAAGGTGGTCGACCCAAAAGCTCCACAGGGACTCAGCATCACGCCGTGGGACCCAGGAGGACCCTGGCGGATCTTCGATCGACATCATCGTCAGATAGCTGGAGGTGACCGTGATTGCGACCGCTCGATGAAGGGGCTCCACGAACTCCTCCTGCGGCCCCACGATCGCTCCGAGGGATGACTTGCCATCGCCTCCGACCGGCTCGTCCGCCGCGGGGTCCAGCTCGTATGCCAGAAAGCAATCCAGGCAGGCATCGGCGGGCGCCAGCTGGTTGAAGAAGGCGTGGCTTCGCAGGTAGGCGAGACCATCTGGCTCCCGCCCGTTCTGGTAACGGCCCTCGATGAGCTCGATGGCCGGGTCAACGTTCTCGGTCACCGACATTGCGCTAACCCCTAGATACGCGCTCCGACCGGGTGGCCCTTCCCAAACGTCACACCGGCGGCGCCATCTCCGGGTCCTCCACGACGTAGAAGCGGCTGCGGCCGATCTCCTCCTCGCCCGAGCGCATGACCACCGCGTGCGGGCCCTCGGTCGAGAAGGTGACGCCGACGCCGAGCGACAGCACCACGCGCTGGTCCTGTCCCTGGATCGAGCCCGGCGGCCGCCCCGTCTCGAGCTCCATCTCGAACTCCTCGCCGAGCGGCTCGCCGTCGGGGTCCTGGACCTCGAGCGTCAGCATGTGCCGCTCGTTGGTCTCCGACCACGGCACGTCGAGCCCGAAGGCGATCCCGAAGGCGTGATCGGTGGGAAGCGCCGCGAAGCGGAGCATGTTCCAGCCCGCTCCCATGGCGTAGACCTTGCCGTTCAGCGCCTCGCTGTGGTCGGTGAGGATCAGGAAACCGAGGTTCACTCGGCCATTACAGCGAAGCCCTGGTCAACGCGGCGGCATCCTCAGCGCGCCGTCGAGCCGGATCGTCTCGCCGTTGAGCATCGGGTTGACCACGATCGCCGTCACCAGCTCCGCGTACTCGGCGGGATCGCCAAGGCGCGACGGGAAGGGAATGCCGGCGCCGAGCGCCTGGCGCGATTCCTCGGGCAGGGCGGCGAGGAGCGGTGTGTCGAAGAGCCCGGGGGCGATCGTCAACACGCGAACGCCGCGGCCGGCGAGGTCGCGCGCCGCCGGGAGGGTGAGGCCGACGATGCCGCCCTTGGAGGCGGCGTAGGCGACCTGCCCGATCTGCCCCTCGAAGGCCGCGATCGAAGCGGTGTTGACACAGAGGCCGCGCTCGCCGCCCTCGTCCGGATCGTTGCCGACCATCGCCGCGGCTGCGAGCCGCAGCACGTTGAACGTGCCGATCAGGTTCACCTTGATCACGTTGGAGAAGATCTCGAGGTCGTGCGGGCCGTCCTTCGAGACGGTCCGCTGGGCCCAGCCGATCCCCGCGCAGCAGACCGAGATCCGGAAGTCGCCGGCCTCCCTCGCGGCGTCGACTGCCGCCTGGATCTGCTCGGGCTCGAGTACGTTCGCCTCGACGAACGCGGCGCCGTCGCCGAGCTCCACCGCGAGTGCCTCGCCCTTGTCACGGTTCAGGTCCGCGATCACGACCCTGGCACCCGCCGCGTGAAGCCGCCGCGCCGTCGCCTCGCCCAGCCCGGAGGCCCCGCCGGCCACCAACGCCGCGTGTCCGTCGATCCGCATCGCGGGCGGCAATCTATCCACACAGCTCGTTCACGAGCCGAACGGCCGAGCTTTGTAGCCTTGGCGAATCGCGTCGACCGTCCCGACCGATCTCAACCAGCGCACCGCCGAACGTCTGGAGGAGGCACGGCGGCGGACGCTCCTCCTCGTCGAGCCGCTCGCCGACGAGCAGCTCAACAAGGTCTACTCGCCGATCCTCAGCCCGCTCGCTTGGGACCTCGGCCACATCGCGAACTTCGAGGAGCTCTGGCTGGTCCAGCGGGTCGGCGGCCGCGAGCCGCTGCGCGGCGAGCTCGGGCGCTTCTACGACGCGATCGAAAACCCGCGGAAGGTCCGAAACGAGCTGCCGATCCTTCGCGGTGAGGAGTTGCGCGCCTACATGGCGGAGGTGCGCGAGCGCACGCACGAGGTGCTGGGCACGGTCGAGCTCGTGGGCGCCGACGACCCGCTGCTCGCGGACGGCTTCATCTACGAGATGCTGCTCGCGCATGAGCATCAGCACAACGAGACGATGCTCCAGCTCCTGCAGATGGTCGATGGCTATGAGCCCGTCGAGGTGGACAAGTCGGTCGCCGCGGAGCCGGTCGACGACGGACCGGAGATGGTCGCCGTCCCGGCCGGACGCTATGAGATCGGCGCCGCCCCCGGCGGCTTCGCGTACGACAACGAGCGTCCCCGCCACAGGGTGGAGCTCGGCGCCTTCGAGATCGACCGCGTTCCGGTCACCAACGAGGCGTTCGCCGCCTTCGTCGAGGAGACGGGCGCCGAGCCGCCGATGTATTGGGAGCGCGATGGCGACGGCGGCTGGGTCAGGACGGTCTTCGGCCGCCGCGAGCCGCTCGACGGCGCGCTGCCCGTCGTGCACGTCGACTTCCACCAGGCGGAGGCGTTCGCGCGGTGGGTCGGCAAGCGGCTGCCGAGCGAGTTCGAGTGGGAGGCGGCGGCGCGGGGCGCGAGCCTCGAGCGCGCGAACCTCGACCAGCTCGGCTTCGGCTGCGCGCCCGCCGGCGCCTACGGCGACGGGGCATCGGAGTTCGGGGGCGTGCAGATGATCGGCGACGTGTGGGAGTGGACCTCCTCGCCCTTTGAACCCTATCCCGGGTTCACCGCGTTCCCGTACCACGAGTACTCCGAGGTCTTCTTCGGCGGCGACTACCGCGTCCTGCGCGGTGGCGCCTGGGCGACGCGGCGCAACGTGATCCGCCCGAGCTTCCGAAACTGGGACCACCCGCACCGCTCACAGATCTTCTCCGGCATCCGTTGCGCAAGGGACGTGTAGGGAACCCGTGACGGCGACCACCGACCAGATCGAGATCGAGGTCCACCTGCCCGAGGGAGGGACGTGGGCAGGCCTCGCCGAGGACGTGCGCGAGGGCCTCTCCTCGCCGTTCAAGGAGCTCCCTCCGAAGTACTTCTACGACGATCGCGGCTCCGAGCTCTTCGAGCGGATCACCGAGCTCCCCGAGTACTACCCGACCCGTACAGAACGCCGGATCCTCGCCGACGGCGCCGCGGAGATCGTCGCCGCGGCGAAGCCGACGACGCTGATCGAGCTCGGCTCCGGCGCGGCGGCCAAGACCCGCCGCCTGCTCGACGCGATGCAGGCGGCCGGCTCGCTCGAGACCTACGTCCCGGTCGACATCTCCGAGGAGATCACGCGGCGCGTCGCCGCCGAGCTGGTCTCCGAGTACGACGGCCTGCGGGTGCACGGGATCGTTTGCGACTACGAGACGCACCTGGAGCGGGTGCCGCGTGAGGAGGGCGCCCTGATCGCGTTCCTCGGCGGCACGATCGGCAACTTCCGCCCCGGGCCGCGGCGCTCCTTCCTCGCCCGAATCGCGACCCTGATGTATCCGGGCGACCGCTTCCTGCTCGGCACCGACCTGGTCAAGGGCCGTGCCGTGCTCGAGGCCGCCTACAACGACTCCGCCGGGATCACCGCGGAGTTCAACAAGAACGTCCTGCACGTCCTCAACCGTGAGCTCGACGCCGACTTCGACGTCGACGGCTTCGAGCACGTCGCCTTCTGGGACGCCGACAACGAGTGGATGGACATCCGCCTGCGATCGCTGCGCGAGCAGTTCATCGACCTGCGAGCGCTGGACATGCGCAGCCACTTCGCGCGCAACGAGGAGATGCGGACCGAGATCTCGACCAAGTTCACCCGCGAGCGCCTCGAGGCGAGCTACGCGGACGCCGGACTCGAGCCGGTCGAGTGGTGGACCGACCCGGACGACCTCTTCGCGCTCAGCCTCGCGAAGCCCGTTTAGCTCGGTCCCAGCGCCTCGATCAGGTCGCCGAGCTTGTCGGGCGTCGTGATCGGCGTCAGCACCGGACAGGTGATGCCGCCGGCGACGAACTGCTCGAGCCGCGCGTGCATCTCCTCCGGCGCTCCGAGGATGAACATCTCCTCGATCAGGTCCCACGGCGCCGCCTCGGCGGCCCGCTGGCGGTCCTTCGCCTCCCAGGCCTCGCACATCTCCGCGATCGCATCGCCATGGCCGAGCCAGCGGTAGAAGTTCGCGTAGACCGGGACGGTGACGTAGGAGGAGAACATGAACCGCGCGAGCGGCTCGACCTGCTCGCGCCCGCCCGGCAGGCAGAAGAATCGGCAGAGGAGCTCGAACCCCTCCGGCGCGCCCTCGAGCTCGGCCGTGACTCGCGCAAGTCCCGAGATCGGCAGGAAGTTGGTGAAGGCGCCGTCGCCCTTCTCGACCGCGAGCCTCAGCATCTTGCCGCGCAGCGAGGCGAGCAGGATCGGGACCGGCGGCGGCGCCTGCTCGAGCTTGAAGCCGCCGGCGGCGCGGTCGCCAGCGAGCGCGGGACGCAGGAAGTCCACCGTCTCGGAGACCCTGCTCAGCGGCCGTTCGAACGGGATCGCGTTCCAGCCCTCGACGATCCGATCCGACGACGCGCCGATCCCGAGCACGAAGCGCCCGCCGCTCGCGTCGGCGAGCGCCGCCGCCTGCTGGGCGAGGAGCGCGCGGCCGCGCTGAAAGACGCCGACGACGCCCGTGCCCAGGCGCATCGAGCCCGTCCATGCGGCGGCGAGCGCCAGGGGCGTGAAGCCGTCGGGACCGTTCGTCTCGCCGCTCCAGAGGTCGGTGTAGCCGGCGTCCTCGGCGCGCTTTATGAGCGGCTCGTGGTCGCGAAGCGGCGTCCCGGGCAGCGGCAGTGTGAGTCCCCAGCGGCGGTCGGTCATCGGTCGCCGGGGAGACTAACCGTGGGATAGGCTCGCGGCTGCGTGGACTTCTCGCGGCTGAACACGGGGCGAGTGATCGTCGGCGCGATCGCGTCGATCCTCCTGATCATCTCGACCCTGTTCTTGCCGTGGTACGCCTACGACCTCTCCGGCGTCCAGAAGGCCGCCGAGCCCGACGAGTGGATCTGCGGCGTCGGCGATACCTCGTGCACGGGCTTCGACACCTTCCCGATCCTGCGCTGGCTGCTCCTGCTCGCCGCCCTCGCGCCGCTGATCCTCGGCTGGATCCTCGTCCGCGGCCACAAGCTCTCCTGGGCGCCCGGCGAGATGACAATGATCGCCGGATTCGCGGCAACCATCCTCATCGTCTACAACGGGATCATCGACAAGCCTGGCAGCGGGATCGCGGAGGTCGGGTTGGGCCTCGACTACGGCTACTGGATCGCCCTCGTCAGCGCGATCACGATCGCGGCGGTCGGGTTCACGCGGTCGCTCGAGAGCGGCCCGCGCCGCACCCGCAAGGCGCCGGGCACGGTATGACCGGGCGCGCCGACGAGACCTCGGTGATCTCGCACGACGTCCGCTCCGGCCGGCACCCGGATCGCAACCTCGCGCTCGAGCTGGTCAGGGTCACCGAGGCGGCGGCGCTCGCGGCGGCCCGCTGGGTCGGCAAGGGGGAGAAGGAGTCCGCCGACGGCGCCGCGGTGGACGCGATGCGCCTCCTGCTCGAGACGGTGCCGATGGACGGCATCGTCGTGATCGGTGAAGGTGAAAAGGACGAGGCGCCGATGCTCTACAACGGCGAGCGGATCGGCGACGGCAGCCCGCCCGAGGTCGACATCGCCGTCGACCCGCTCGAGGGGACGACGCTCACCGCCCGCGGGATGCCCTCGGCGCTCTCGGTGATCGCGCTCGCCGAGCGCGGAACGATGTTCGATCCCGGTCCCTGTGTCTACATGGAGAAGATTGCCGGCAGCTCCGGGATCGCCGACTGCCTCAGCCTCGACGACCCGCTCGCCGAGGTCCTTGGCCGGGTCGCGGAGCGCAAGGGCAAGCCGGTCGGCGACGTGACCGTGATCATGCTCGACCGCTCCCGCCACGAGGACGCGGTCGAGCAGGTCCGCGAGGTCGGGGCAAGAATTCGCTTCATCAGCGACGGCGACGTCTCCGCGGCGCTCTTCGCCGTCTCGGCCGAGGCGGGTGTCGACCTCCTCTGGGGGATCGGCGGCACGCCGGAGGGCGTGCTCTCCGCCGCGGCGATCAAATGCCTCGGCGGCCAACTCCTCGGGCGGCTCTGGCCGCGCGACGACGCCGAGCGGCAGGCGGCGACCGACGCCGGGTACGACCTCGACGAGGTCCTCGACGTCGACCGGCTCGTCTCCGGCGAGGACGTGTTCTTTGCCGCGACCGGGGTCACGGACGGCGAGCTCCTCGAGGGCGTGCGCTACCGCGCCGGCGGCAAGGCGACGACGCAGTCGCTGGTCATGCGCTCGCGTTCCGGCACCGTGCGCACCGTCTCGGCGCGCCACGACCAGGCGAAGCTGCGAGAGATCACCGGCGGCCGCTACGACTGAGGCCCGGCCGGCCGGGCACTAGTCGAGCTCCGCGAACGCCCGTGCCCGCTCCTCCTCGACGCTTCCCGTGTCGTGGAGCTCGTACCGCAGCGCGTTGATCACGGCTCCCGCCATCAGCGCCAGGCTCACCAGGTAAAACCACAGCAGCGCGACGAGGATGAAGCCGAGCGCCCCGCCGAGCGCGTCGACGTTCGACTGCGCGAGGTAGAACGGGAACGCGGCGTTCGCCACCGCGGTGGTCACCGTCATGAAGAGCGCGCCCGGCCACACGCCCGGCCACGGCACGTGGCCCTTCGGGACGACGTAGTAGATCAACGAGCAGACCGCGAAGGTGAGCAACAGGGCGACGGCCAGCACGGCGATGCTGCGGAATCCGGCGATCTCGTCGAGGCCGAAGGGCAGGTCGTCGGTGCTCGAGGCCAGGACCCCCTCCGCGATCGGCACCACGACGCTCGCCGCCAGAAAGAGCGTCACGACGAGCAGCATCACGAGCGCGAACCGCTTCTGCTCGACCCAGCCGCGGCACTCGACGTGGTAGATGCGGCAGAACGCGGTGTCCATCGCGCCCCAGAAAGAGGCGCCGATCCAGATCGCGCCAAGCGCCGCGACCACGCCGATCGTCGCCGAGCTGTCACGGATCCGGTCGACGACGCTCGTCAGCGAGTCCTGCTCGGCCGCGGGGAAGATGCTCTGGAGGTCGCGGAGCACGCTCGCCTCGACGTCCGGGTTCTTGATCACCTGGCCGAACACGAACAGGACCAGGAGCGCGAACGGGAACAGGGCGAGCGCGAGGTTGTAGGCGACCATCGCGGCGAGGCCCGTGATGTTCTCGCGATAGGCGCGCTCCCAGAAGACGCGCAGGAAGCGGACGCCGGCGTGCGAGGAGGCGGTCCGACGGGCCTCCCCGGCCGTCAACGCCGCCCCGGGTTACCCCGCAGGGACTCGAACGCGCGGCTCGCCAGCCGCACGCCCAGCGTCGCCGCCTCCGCGGCCGCGGCGATCCCCGCCCAGGCGACGTCCTCGAGGCCGCCCCCTGAGCTCGGCTCGGCCTCGGGCGCCGGCTCCGCGCTGCGCTGCTCCGCCGGCGGCGGCTTCGGCCGCTCAGGCTCGCGCTCGGCGCGGGGGGTGGTCACGGCGGGCGCCTTCTTCGGCACCTGCGGCTCGGCCTTCGCCGCGCGCGCGCCGGTCCGGCGGCGAGGACTGCGGGCACCCGGCCTCGAGTCCGGCAGCTTCGCGAACACGCCCGCCTCGTCCTCGTCGGGCTCCCCCTCGGTCGCCTTGCCTTCATCGCTCACGACCCGTATTCCATCGCGATTCGCGGACGCGCGCATTGCGGTGCGCCGTAACTTGAGCCGCCGCACCGGGTTAGAAGGAATTCGGGCCGTCGCGGCGGCCGGGTGGGTGGTGAATTGCCCGCAAATAGCGGCTATAGCTTGACTTCAGAAAATATAGTAACTACGATTCGAACGCACGTTTGAGCTTTGTAGCGCCGCGCCTCGGGCGAGCTCCGGAGGGCGCATCCCGGTTCGACGGGATGTAATTTCGTCCGGCGGCGGAGGCGGGGCTATCGGACCGGAACGGGTGTCCGATGGAAACGCGGACGAGAAATTGAGCGGACCACCAGACCAGGAAGGAAGACGTAGTCAACCGATGCTGATCGCGGAGCTTCAGGAGCTGGAGGAGGTCAAGGCGCTCGTCGCCAAGGGCCACACGGAGGGCGTGATCGCCTACGGCGAGGTCGCGCAGGCGCTTGCCGAGGTCGAGGTCGACGAGGGCGACATCGAGGAGCTCTACGGCTATCTCGAGGGCCAGGGCGTGGAGATGGTCGACGACGTCGACCCGGCGCAGGCCGCTTCCCCGGACGCCGAGCGCGCCGAGCCGAAGCGCGGCAAGCGCCGGCAGAAGGCGGCTCTCGACCTGAAGCCGGACATGACCACCGACTCGCTCCAGCTCTTCCTCAAGGACATCGGGAAGGTGCGGCTCCTGACCGCACAGGAGGAGGTCGACCTGGCGAAGCGCATCGAGCGCGGCGACCTCGACGCGAAGCAGAAGATGGTCGAGTCGAACCTCCGCCTCGTCGTCTCGATCGCGAAGAACTACCGCAACCAGGGCCTGCCGTTTCTCGACCTGATCCAGGAGGGGACGCTGGGGCTCGTCCGCGCCGCGGAGAAGTTCGACTACCGCAAGGGCTTCAAGTTCTCGACCTATGCGACCTGGTGGATCCGCCAGGCGATCGCCCGCGCGCTCGCCGACAAGGCGCGCACGATCCGGATCCCGGTGCACGTCGTCGAGAAGCTCAACAAGATCGGCCGCGCCGAGCGCAAGCTGGTCACGGAGCTGGGCCGCGAGCCGACCCCCGACGAGATCGCCGAGGTCACCGGGATCGACCCCGAGGAGGTCGACCAGATCAAGCGCTCCGCCCAGGCCCCGGTCTCGCTCGAGAAGCCGGTCGGCGACGAGGAGGAGTCGGAGTTCGGCCAGTTCATCGCCGACGAGAAGGCCGAGTCGCCATTCGAGCGCGCCGCCGACCTGCTCACCAAGGAGGCGCTGCGCGAGGCGCTCGAGAACCTGTCCTATCGGGAGCGCCGCGTGCTCGAGCTCCGCTACGGGCTCGGCGGTGAGCATCCGCGGACCCTCGACGAGGTCGGGCGGACGTTCAACGTCACCCGCGAGCGCATCCGCCAGATCGAGAACCAAAGCCTCAAGAAGCTGCAGTCGCTGGCTGAGGCCCAGAAGCTCCGCGAAGTCGCCTGAGCGCCGATAGACGGCGGCCGCTCGCGGCCGCGGCATTGGCAGCGGCGCTGATCGCCGCCGCGATCCTCGGCGCCGGCCGTGGCGCGGCTCAGCAGGCGCCGCGCCCGAACTTCGTCGTCATCTTCAGCGACGACCAGGCGCCCGGGATGACGAAGGCGTTGCCGGCGGTGGGCCGCGAGCTCGCGGCCCGCGGCACCACGTTCTCCAGCGCGATCGCGAGCTACCCGCTGTGCTGCCCGGCGCGGGCCACTTTCCTCACCGGCCAGTACGCGCACAACCACGGCACGAAGGGGAACAACCGGCGCGGTGGCGGCGGCTACCAGGCGCTGATCGACCCGAAGCGAAACCTCGCGGCGTGGCTGCAGGCGAACGGCTACGACACCGGGTTCGCCGGCAAGTGGCTGAACGGACTGCGCACGCCGCATCGCGCTCCGCCCGGCTGGACCTCGTGGTCCGGCCTCGTCGGCGAGGGTGGCGACGGCCTCTCCTCCTACTACGACTTCGACGTCTTCGAGCCCGACGGCATCCCACGCCACTTCGGCGCCGGGGCGTCGGACTATCAGACCGATGCCCTGACGCGGGAGTACGCGCTGCCGTTCATCGACGCCCACGCAGCCGCGCCCCAGCCGTTCTTCCTCTGGCTCGCCTATCACCCGCCGCATTTCGGCCTCGGCCGCAACGACCCGGCCGGCGAGCGGTGCTCGACCGGCGCACCGACGAAGCGAGACGGCTCGCAGAGCGCGATCCCGCCACCGCGCTACGCGAAGCGCTTCCTCGGGGCGCGGCCGCCGCGGCCGCCCTCGTTCGACGAGCGCGACGTCTCCGACAAGCCGAAGTCCGTCCGGCACCGGGCGCCGCTCACCCGCGAGGACATCGAGCGGATCGAGCGCGATTATCGGTGTGGGCTCGCCGCGCTTCTCGCCCTGGACGACGCCGTCGCCGAGATCGTGGAGCACCTGCGAGCCACCGGGCAGCTCGGGCACACGGTGATCGTCTTCTCCGCCGACCAGGGCGTGATGGCCGGTGAGCACCGCATCGCGCGCGGCAAGAACAAGCCCTACGAGGAGGCGCTCCGGGTACCGCTCCTGATCCGCGGTCCCGGCATCCCGAGCGGCCGCGAGGTCGAGGCGCCGGTCGCGAACGCCGACCTCGCCCCGACGATCCTCGACCTCGCCGGTGCCACCGTCCCCGAGGAGCTCACGCGGCCCGTCGACGGCGTCTCGCTTCGGACCGCGCTGGGCGGCGGAGCTCACGACTCAAACCGCGCGATCCCGATCGAGGGCAGGGAGAACACGGCGCGCGCCCGGCACGGCTTCAAGGTTCGCTCCTACGTCGGGGTGCGCACCGCCCGCTTCGCGTACGTCGAGTACCGCCGCGCGCGCTTCGAGGCTGTCGCCGCCGCGAACTCGGCGCCACTCGGCGCCGGCAGGACGACGGATCGCGAGCTCTACGACCTCCGCAGCGATCCGTATGAGCTCCGCAACCTGGCGCGCGAGCCGTCGCTCGCCCGGGTCCGGCGCGCGCTTGCGCGGCTCACGGCCGAGGCCGCGCGCTGCACCGGTGCCGGCTGCGCGCTGGAGTTCGCACCCGGCGCTCAGGCGCGGCGACCTCGCGCCCGATAAGGGATACCAAGGCCGCGCCGAGCCACTTCAGTTCGTAAAGCATTGAGCTATACTCGCGGTTGCGGGCCGGGAGCGATACGCAGCGATCGGCGCTCGGGCTCGTGAACGGACCATGATGGATCCAACCTGTCCAGTTTGCCGCACGGCCGAGATCATCTCCGGCAAGTGGACCCTCCTCGTGATCCGCGACCTGGCGGAGGGCAGCAGGCGGTTCTGTGAGCTCGAGCGCTCGCTCGAGGGCATCAGCCCGCGCACGCTCTCGCTGCGCCTGCGCGCGCTCGAGGAGCAGGAGATCGTCGAGCGCCACACGTATCCCGAGGTGCCGCCGCGCGTGGAGTACGCGCTGACCGAGAAGGGCAAGGCGCTCGCTCCCCTGATCGAGGACATGCGCACCTACGGCAGGCGCTGGCTCTTCAACGGCAAGGACGCCGCGCGCACTCGCGAGCGCGCCGCCAGCGCCGCCTAGGTCGCCTACGCCCTAGTCGAAGCTGCAACCGCGCTTGCAGGGAAGGGGCGGCACACCCCGCCGCGAAGCCTCCTGCCATGCGCGACCTGGTGGTCAGAGAGAGCCTCGCCGCGATGGCGGAGGAGTCCGCGGAGCGCCTACGCGAGCTGACGCTAGCCGGGGAGGAGATCCCGTACGAGGTTCGCGAGCCGGGAGCCGGCTCGCCGCTTTGCCGCTACGAGCCGCTGACGGAGCGCTTCGTTCGCAACCACGCGGCCGAGCTTCGTGCGCTCGACTCCTTCGGTGTCGCCTGCGCGGCGCTTGAGACGAGCGGCCTCGCCGCCGCCTACCTCGAGCGGATGGGGATCGACGTACCCGCGGAGGCGCGGCCCCGCGCCGAGCTGGCCGGGATCGCCTTCCTTTGCCGCCTGTGGATGGACAGCTCCGACTTCTCGCTCGACCGCGTCCGGCTCGACAGCGCGATCGAGGAGCTCGAGGCCGGCGCCGAGCCGCCCGGCCAGATCGAGGTGATCGTCCCCCTGCGCGGTCTTCAGATGCCGGTTGCGCGCCTCGACGTCGGGAGCGTCTCGATCGTCCGTGCCGACACCGTCGACGTGCCCGCCGAGGCGCGCGCGAACGACGGGCTCGGCGGCTCGCCCTGGGAGCCGAGCTTCCTAGCCGTCGTCTGCGTCGACGAGGCCTCCGGTGAGGAGCCCCCTGACGCCGGGATCCTCGCCGTCACCGCGTTCCGCCGCCTGGTTACGACGCTGCGCCTCTTCAAGGCCGGTGGGCTCGGCCTCGGTCCTCACGCCTGGACCCGGATCGCCGGCGATCGCTGGCGGCGAATCGGGACCGGCTCTCCCCGGCCGCGGCCGGGCGGCTACCGACTCACCGAGAGCGAGCTCGGTGACCTGGTGGCGTTCTCCCGGTCGCTTCGCTCCCCAGGCACGCCGTTCGAGCGCCTGGCGGGGGGTCGCCCCGGATTTCCCATCGTGCTCGGGCGCGCGATCAATCGCTTCGAGGCGGGCCTCGAGCGCAACGTCGTGGTCGAGGCCCTCAACGACCACCTGCTCTCGCTCCGCTTCCTGCTCGAGGGTGGCGGCCCGGCCGAGCTCGAGCTCCCCGTGCGGGTGGCGGCGCTCTGCGCCGAGCCCGAGCGCCGCGCGCCGGTCAAGGCGATCGTCGATCGCGCGATCGGCCTCGAACGCGAGCTCTGGAGCGGCGAGCCCGCCGGCGGCGCCGCCGAGATGACGCCGGCGGAGACCGCGGCCGAGCTCGAGGAGCTCGCGCGCGCGATCCTCAAGGACGCCGCGGCCGGGCTGCTCGGCTCGGACCTGCGATCAACCGCGGACGAGATCCTGCTCGCGGACGGCCTCGCCGTCGGCGAGGGATCGGCCGAACAGCGCGGCGGGACCACCGAGTGGGACCTCGAGCCGGTCCCCGAGGAGGGCTGGTCGGCGGCTGAGGACGAGCCCGCGCCGATCAGCGAGGAGCCGTTCGCGCGCGAGCTCGCCGAGGCGAGGCAGGGATCGGAGCTCGACGAGCGAATCACCCCCGAGCAGGACGACGAGCCGGAGGAGATGGTGATCGAGCGAGCGAGAGAGATCTTCGGAGCCGAGGTGGAGCAGGAGACTCGGGTCCTCGAGGCGTTGCCCGAGGCCGACGCGGAGGCCGATGTCGATGCTGGGCCCTCAGAGGCGGAGCGGCCGCTCGACCCCCGCGTACGCCAGAGCCCGGTGCTGCGCCTGATCGAGCAGACGAGGGCGGAGCGCCGCGCGCACCACGACCGCGTCGCGGGCCTCTTCCCGGCCCCGGAGACGACCGAGTGGAACGTGCGCGAGATCGCCTATGACCGCAGGCGCCGCGCCGACGTGCCCACGCACGCCTCCGGTTCCTGAGACTTCCTCCGATCACCCCAGGAAGAGCAGGCCAGGCCACCGAGCTGAGCTCGGTGGCTTCGGCCTGTCCGGAAAGCCGGACGCTCAGGCGGAGGCCGCGATCGCCTCGCGCTCCTCGCTGCTCGAGGCGAACAGGTAGCGGTTCACCTCCATCAGGCCCGCGAGGTCGTGTACGTCCTCGTCGAGGTAGGGCACCTCGATCACAGCGTCGGTGCCGATCTCCGCGACCAGCCGCTCGATGTTGCGGCGATCGCTCGCCGCGAGCGCTCGGAAGTCATCGAAGTTCGCCGCCACGCGCGCCGCCAGCTCCTCGTCGGAGAGCGCGGCGGCGAGGTCAGCGTGGAGGTCCCCGTCGCCCTCGGCGTCCTCGGTCTCGTAGTGGACCTTGTTCACGATCACGCCACCGAACGGCATCTGCGCCTGCTCGAGCTTGCGGTGAAAGTAGACGGCCTCGGCGATGGGCTCTCCCTGCGGACCGCAGACGACGAGGAACGACGTCGATGGATCGGTGAGCAGCTCGTTGACGCGGTGGGCGCGCTCGCGAAAGCCGTCGACCATGCCGCTGAAGGCCTGGAAGAACTCGCTCAGGTCCTGGAGGAGATCGACGCCCGTGATCCGCCGCAGGACCGAGAACATCATCGTCGCGCCGCGGCCGAAGATCCGCATCCCGAGGCCGGCCGGCTTCATGAACACCTGTAGCGCCCGCCCCTCGATGAACTGGGTGAGCCGCTTGGGCGCGTCGAGGAAGTCGAGGGCGTTGCGCGACGGGGGCGTGTCCAAAACGAGCAGGTCGAAGCGCCGCGAGGCGTGGATCTCGTAGAGCTTCTCCATCGCCATGTACTCCTGCGAGCCGGCGAGCGCCACCGAGAGCTGCTGATAGATGCGGTTCGAGAGGATCCGGTCGCGGGTCTCGTCGTCCGGCGCCTGCTCGCGAACCACCTGGTCGAAGGTCTGCTTGGCGTCGAGCATCATCGCCCAGAGCTCGCCTCCGGAGGCCTCGATCCCGCCGGCCTCGAAGAGCGCCGGATCCACGCGCCGCTCCACGTTGCCCAGCTCGGGCAGGCCGAGCGAGTCCGCGAGCCGCTTTGCCGGGTCGATCGTCAGCACCGCGACCCGCTTTCCGCGCGCCGCCATGCCGGCGGCGATCGCGGCGGCCGTGGTCGTCTTGCCGACCCCGCCCGATCCGGCGCAGACGCAGACGCGCTTACCCTCGAGGAGCTCGGCGATCCCCGACATCAGGCGACGGCCTCGACGAGCCCTTCGATGTCCGCGACGCCGAGCTGCGGCGTGAACACGAACGGCAGGGTCGTCACGGGGGCCGCGCAGTTCTCCTCGAGCCGCGCGAGCTGCTCGCGCTGCGCCCGGGCCCGCCGCGCCTCCGCGAGCGCCGCGCGGCAGGCGACGCGGGCGACGCCGTTTGCGCGGTCGGCCGCGGACTCGATGCGCTCCACCTCCTGCTCCGCGAACCGCTCCGGATACAGCGCGTTGCAGTAGATGCGGTCGACCCCCACGCCGACCTCCTCGGCGAGGTCGCGCTCGAGCGCCGCGGTCTCGTTCACGGGCATCTCCTCGGGCAGCGCGACCACGGCGACCCCGGTCCGCTTCGGATCACGGATGAAGCGGTCGAGCGCCTCCGCCTGCTGGCGCATCGGCCCGACCCGGGCGACGTTCGCGAAGGTCCGCGGCGTCTGCATGAAGCCGACGCCGTGTCCGGTGGCCGGGGCGTCGACGATCACGGTGTCGTAGCGCCGGCCGCTCTTCACCTTGCGCTCGGTGAGGGCCAGCTCCCAGATCTTGCCGATCGTGACGAGCTCCTTGAGCCCCGGGGTGGCGGCCGCAAGGTACGTGAAGATTCGGGAGCGGAAGAGGAGGTCGCGCATCGCCTTCACCTTGAGCTGGAGCAGCACGTACTCGCGCATCGACTCGTCCGGGTCGATCGAGATCGCCCACAGGTTCTCGGCCATCTGCGTCTCGTGATAGCCGACCTCGGAGCTGTGAAAGACATGCGAAAGGTGCTCCTGGGAGGCCACCTCGCAGAGGATCGTTCGCTTGCCCGCCCGCGCTGCCGCCAGCGCCAGGGCCAGCGAGACGGTCGACTTGCCGACCCCTCCCTTGCCGGTGACGATCACGAGCCGCTTGTCGAGCAGAGCCCGCATGCCAGCCATCTTTCCAGGGCCGCGGCAGCGCGGGCTGCGCCGATCGCCGAGGCGAATCGCGTTCACGAGAAGGAAAGGCGCAGGCGCGTGCGAATAGTCGCGAACGTATGGGACTTTTCAGCCGCGGTTCCCGCCCCGAAGCCGACCGCCGCCCGGACCCGCAGGGTCCGCACGCGGACCAACCCGCTGCCGCTCCCGAGCCGGTGCACACGCCGGAGCCGGAGCATGCTGCCGAGCCCGCGCAGCCTGCGCCCGAGCCGACTCCGCCGCCGGTGGACCTCGCTGCGAAGCCGGAGCCCGAGCCCGCCGTGGAGCCCCAGCCCGAGCCCACGCCCGAGCCGGTTCCAGCTCGCGCTCCGGCGAACCCGGTGCCGGAGCCTCGCAACGACGAGGATCTCCGGATCACGGCGAGCGAGGCGATCGCGCCTCGACGCCCGCCGCACTCGCCCTCCCTTGCGACCACCGACGAGGAGGAGGCCGAGGCCGCCAACCGCGCCAAGGTGATCAGCTTCGCCAACCAGAAGGGCGGCGTGGCGAAGACCACCTCGACGCTCAACCTCGCGGTTGCGTTCGCCGAGTCCGGCCATCGGGTGCTCTGCATCGACCTGGATCCGCAGGGCAACCTGACGATGAGCCAGGGCATCGACCCGGACAAGGTCGACAAGTCGATGTTCGACGTGCTCGTCCACCACATCCCGATCCGCGAGGTGATTCAGCACCGGGAGATCGACATCGCTGTCGCCTCGATCGACCTCGCCGGCGCGGAGATCGCGATGTCGATGCAGATCGGCCGCGAGCGCTCGCTCGAGAAGGCCCTGGCCGCTGTGATCGAGGATTACGACTTCGTCTGTATCGACACGCCGCCGAGCCTCGGTCTGCTGACGGTGAACGCGCTCACCGCGTCCGACAAGGTGATCGTGCCCGTGCAGTGCGAGTATCTGTCGATGCGCGGCCTCCTCCAGCTCCAGAACACCCTCGAGATGATCCGGGAGAACCTCAACCCCCGCGTCACGATCGAGGGGATCCTGCCGACGATGCTGGACTCCCGCACGGTGCACGCCAAGGAGGCAGTCGAGATCCTCGAGGAGAACTTCGGCGACCTCGTCTTCGAGACGCGCATCCGGAAGGCGATCAAGTTCGCCGAGGCGCCCGTCCGCGGCTCGAGCGTGCTGAAGTACGATCCGAAGGGCAACGCCGCTGACTACTACCGCCAGCTTGCCGAGGAGGTTCTGACGAATGGCGCGTCGTAAGCGGGCCAGCATGAGGGAGGGCCCGCTCGCCGATCTCTTCCGCTCCACCGTCGAGCCCGATGATCCTCCGGAGGCGCCGGCCCGCGGCGACCGCCCACAAGAGGGCGAGACGGACGTGATGCCGCAGCAACCCGAGCGGTCCCGGGAGGCCCCGGCGCCGGAGCCGCCGGCCCAGCCGGCCCCGTTCGACCGCGCGGCCGAGGGTGAGGAGGCGGGCCGAGAGCGCTCGGGCGAGGAGGTTCGGGCGTATCGCGTCGAGGACTCGGCTTCGTCCGGCCCGCCGGCCAAGGAGCGGCTCTCGAGGATCTTCTCCGACGAAGCGCTCGACGTCGAGGGCCCTGCCTACGGACGCGAGGAGCCGCGCTACAGCGGCCTGCCGGCCGGCGGACAGCCCACTCCGCATACGCCGGTGATCCGCGTCGTCGGCATCGGCGGCGCTGGGGTGAACGCGATCAACCGCATGGTCGAGGCGGGGATTCCGGGGGTCGAGTTCATGGCCGTGAACACCGACCTTCAGTCGCTTCAGCAGTCGAACGCCGACGTCACGGTCCATCTCGGCAGCGGCATGGCGCGCGGCCTCGGTGCCGGATCCGACCCGGAGCTCGGCTACAGGGCCGCTTTTCAGGAGCAGGACAAGATCAAGCGCCTGCTCAAGGGCTCGGACATGGTCTTCATCACCGCCGGCGCCGGCGGTGGCACCGGCACCGGGGCGGGTCCGGTGCTCGCGCGGCTCGCCCGCGACGTCGGCGCGCTCACGGTCGGGATCATCACGAAGCCGTTTCGCTTCGAGGGCACCCGCCGGGCGAGCCAGGCCGAGGAGGGGATCAAGGCCCTCTCGGCCGAGGTCGACACGCTGATCGTCGTGCCCAACGAGCGCCTGCTCAGCGTGCTCGCGAAGACGACCACGATGATGGAGGCCTTCCAGGTCGCCGACGACGTGCTGCGCCAGGGTGTCCAGGGGATCTCGGAGCTGATCACGCTCCCCGGAATGATCAACCTCGACTTCGCCGACGTCCGCACGACGATGCGCGACGCGGGCAAGGCGCTGCTCGGGATCGGCATGGGCACCGGCGATCGCCGCGCGGTGCTCGCGGCGGAGAGCGCCGTCTCATCGCCGCTGCTCGAGACCTCGGTCGACGGCGCCCGCTCGATCCTGCTGTCGATCACCGGTGGGCCCGATCTGAGCCTGATCGAGGTCTCCGAGGCGGCGAAGATCGTCCAGGAGGCCGCGCATCCAGAGGCGAACATCATCTTCGGCGCGAACATCGACGACGCCGTCGACGACGAGGTCTGGATCACCGTGATCGCGACCCGCTTCGACGGCGGAGCGCCGCGCTCCCTTCCCTCGGCCGAGCGCGAGAGCCGCGCACTCGGCGCCGGCGCGGGATCGCGGCGACGCTCCGACTCCTCGCGTCGCATCGAGACTCCCGCGGTCCGTGACGTCGACCTCGACGTCCCGGAATACGTCCCAGGTCGCTGACGGTCCCTTCGGCGGGGTGCCGCCGCCGTAGGCTCTCGCCATGAGCGGAGGTGTTGTGGCGGCCGGGCACCCGGTCACGGCCGAGGCCGGCGCGCGCGTGCTGCGCGACGGCGGCAATGCTGTCGACGCCGCCGTGGCCGCGGTGATGACCTCGTTCGTGACGGAGAGTCCGCTCACGGGGCTCGGCGCCGGGGGCTACATGCTCGTCCACGGCGAGGGCCGCACCGACGTCCTCGACTTCTTCGTCGCGGCGCCGGGAGAGGGCGAGCGGCGATCCGAGCTCGTCCCGATCGACGTCTACTTCACCCCCGAGTCCGTGCAGGTCTTCCACGTCGGCGCGGCCTCCTGCGGCGTCCCCGGCACGCCCGCGGGCCTGGTCGAGGCGCTCGGACGGTTCGGCTCGGTCCCGCTCGCAGAGCTCGCCGCGCCCGCCGCGCGGCTGGCGCGCGAGGGCGTCGAGATCAACGGCGAGCAGGCGTACTTCCTCGACATCCTCGAGCCGATCCTCACCCACTACGAGGAGGCGCGGGCCATCTACGCCCCGTCCGGGCGGTTGCTCGGCCGAGGCGAGACGTTTCGGTTTCCGGAGCTCGGCGACGCGCTGGAGCTGCTCGGAGCGGAGGGCGCGACGCCGTTTTATGAGGGCGAGGTCGCGGCCGCGATCGCGGACTGGGTCCTCGAGCGCGGCGGCACCCTGGGGCGGACCGATCTCGCCGCCTACGGGACGATCGCCCGCGAGCCGGTCGCCGCCCGCTTCCACGGCATTGAGGTGCTCACCAACCCACCACCGTCCTCGGGCGGCATCCTGATCGCGTTCGCGCTCGAGCTGCTCGAGCGCACCGGCGGCCCGTGCCCGACCCTGGAGCAGATCGTCGCCGCGATGCGCGCCGCGCAGGAGGCGCGCAGCGAGCAGTTCCTCGACGGCCTCGTCGTGCCCGAGTTCGCCGAACGGTTCCTCGACGAGTCGCGCCTGCGGGCGGCGGCCGACCGGCTCGGCTCGACCACGCACATCACGGCGGTCGACGGAGCGGGACGCTGCGCCAGCGTCACCTGCTCGAACGGCACCGGCTCCGGGATCATCGTCCCCGGCACCGGCGTGCACGTCAACAACATGCTCGGCGAGGAGGACCTCAACCCGCACGGGTTTCACCTCCACCCCCCGGGCCGCCGGCTGCCGTCGATGATGTCGCCGACCGTCGTCCTCGAGGAGGGAGCGCTCGTCGCCGGCCTCGGCAGCGGCGGCTCGAACCGGATCCGCTCGGCGATCCTCCAGACGATCGTCCGTTTGCTCTGCGACGAGCTCGGCGCCGCCGAGGCCGTGGTGGCGCCGCGCGTCCACTACGAGGCCGGCGCCGTCCAGGCGGAGCCGGGGATCGACGAGGAGGCCCTGCTGGCGCTCGAGGCGGCGGGCTACGAGGTGGTCCGCTGGCCGGCACTCAACGTCTTCTTCGGCGGCGTCCACGCCGTGGCCCGGGACGCGTCGAGCGGCGAGCTCGAGGGCGGCGGAGACCCGCGTCGTGGCGGCGCCGTGGCCGTGGCCTGAGCGCGAGATTACGGTCGCGCGGTGACGCCGGGCGGCTAGAGCGCACCGCCGAAGGCGACCTTGCCGTTGAGCTTCGCGCGCTCGGCGATCTCGCGCGAACGCGCCACCGCCTCGACGAGCGCGCCGAGCGCGCTCGCCAGCACCTCCATGCGCTCGGGCTCCTCACGCAGCTCGAGCAGCCGCTGCTTGGTCTCCGGCGGCAGCTCGACGCGGGCGGCGATCCCGTAGGAATCCATCGCCTCGAGGTCCTCATCCTCGGGCGGGTCGCCGCCGACCCGGCGCACCAGCTCGGCGAACGCGGCGCGCGCGTCCGCGGCGGCGCTCCCTGCGGTCGGCTCCTCATCCGCGAGCCCCTCCACCGGCGCGACCTCGCCGGCCGGGAACTCGGCGGCGTCGAAGCGGTCGAGCACGCGGAACGGCCGCTCGCCCGTGACGACGATGTTCATGCGCCCGTCATCGAAGCGCTCGGTGACCTCCGTGACGCGGGCCTCGCAGCCGACCCGGCGGGCGCCGTCGTCGTCGCGAAAGACGATCCCGAAGAGCTCGCCGTCCTCGAGGCACTTGGCGATCATGCGCTTGTAGCGCTCCTCGAAGATGTGCAGCGGTAGGAGCTCGCCGGGGAGCAGCACGAGCGGCAGCTCGAAGATCGGCAGCTCGACGCCGTCGGCGTCCATGGCTCGATTCTAAGCGCCCCGCGTAGCGGGCAGAATGGGTGCCGGTGGCCACGACCGAGATCGACTTCGAGGCCGAGGGCCTGCTCGCCGGAGCGGACGGCGCGGCGCGGGAGGCCCGTCTCAGGCTCCTGCGGGAGCTGGCCGGCGACGGTGTGGAGCTCGAGGAGCTGAGGCGCGCCGTCACCGAGGATCGGCTCGTCCTGCTCCCGGTCGAGCGCGTCCTCAGCGGCGGTGCCGAGCGCTTCACGCCGATCGAGGTGGCCGAGCGAGCCGGGATCGAGCTCGAGTTCCTGAAGCGCCAGTGGCGCGCGCTTGGGATGGCGCTGGTCGACGACGACGAGCCGGTCTACACCGAGCGCGACGTCGAGGCCGCGCAGCGCCTGCGGCTCCTTCGCGAGGCGGGCGTGCCGGACGACGGAGTCCTCGAGACGGCGCGACTGCTCGGGATGAGCATGTCGCAGCTCGCGGCCGCCAACCGGCGCCTGATCGCCGACGCCTTCACCCAGGAGGGCGACACCGAGTACGACGTGGCGAAGCGGTTCGAGGCCGCCGCGTCGGCACTCATGCCGATGATCGGTGATTCCCTCGGCTACGTGCTCAACCTCCACCTGCGCGAGCAGATCAGACACGACGCCTTCGGCCTGGCCGAGCTCTCGGGCGGCCGGGGCGCGCTCGCCGACGACATCACCGTCTGCTTCGCCGACATGGTCGGCTTCACCCGACTCGGCGAGGCCCTCGAGCCGGAGGCGCTCGGGACGGTCACCGGGCGCCTGGGGGAGCTTGCTGCGGAGGCGGTCGAGCCGCCCGTCCGGCTCGTGAAGCTGATCGGGGATGCGGCGATGCTGGTCGGGCCCGAGCCAGGTCCGGTGCTCGACGCGGCGCTCGACCTGGTCGACGCCGCCGATGCCCAGGGCGAGGACTTCCCGCCCCTTCGGGCCGGCGTCGCATCCGGATCCGCGATCCCCCGCGGCGGCGACTGGTACGGACGGCCCGTGAATCTCGCGAGCCGCGTGACCACGGTTGCCCGCCCCGGCAGCGTGCTCGCAACGCGGGAGGTCCACGACGCGCTCGAGGATGCCTACGCCTGGTCCCACGCGGGCGCGCGCAGGTTGAAGGGAATCGAGGGTTCGGTGCGGCTCTATCGCTGCCGGCGGCGGGCGGAGTAACGCCGCGGGCGCTCGCGCGACCCTCTCCAGAGATGGTTCTCCTGATGCTCTTCGCGCTCGTCGCGGGCGCCGCCACGGCACTATCGCCGTGCGTCCTGCCGGTGCTGCCGGCCGTGCTCGGCGCTGGGGTCACGGGGGGCCGGCGTCGGCCGCTCGGAGTGGTCACCGGGCTGGTGCTCGCGTTCACGTTCGCGACCGTGGCGCTCGTCTATGTGATCGATGCGCTCGGGCTGCCGAACGGGTTCGTTCGCACGCTCGCGATCGTCACCCTCCTGGGCTTCGGCGGCGCGCTGCTCGTCCCCGGGCTCGCGGGCCGGATCGAGGCGTTCGGCAGCCGCCTCGCTCCGGGGCCGGCGCGGCCCCGCGGATCGGGATTCGGCTCGGGCCTGGCGATCGGCGCCAGCCTCGGCTTCGTCTACACGCCGTGCGCCGGGCCGATCCTCGCCGGCGTGATCACGGTGTCGGCCGCCCAGGACTTCGCGGCCGGCAGGCTCGCGGTGGCACTCGCCTACGCGGTGGGATCCGGGCTCGTCCTCTACGTGGTGATGCTCGGCGGACGCCGCCTCGTCGAGCTTCTCAAGCCGGCCCGCGCCTGGGTGCAGATGGCGACCGGCGCGACGATGGTCGCCGTCGCGATCGCGATGAGTGCCGACCTCGACCTCAAGTTTCAGAACGCGATCGCCGACGACCTCCCGTCGGTGCTCGTGAACCCGAGCGGCGGCCTCGAGGAGAGCGAGGCGGTGGCCGACGACCTTGCATCCGTGCGCGGTGCCGGGCATCCGCCGCTCCAGCCGAAGCCGGGCGAGGGCGAGCTCTCCGATTACGGCCGGGCGCCGGACTTCACCGGAACGCAAGCGTGGTTCAACACCGGCGGCGAGCCGCTCTCGGTCCCGGAGCTCACGCGGGGCGAGGGCGGGGTCGTCCTGGTCGACTTCTGGACCTACACGTGCATCAACTGCATCCGGACGCTCCCGTACGTCGAGGCGTGGGCGCGCGAGTACACCGACGACGGCCTCACCGTCGTCGGGGTGCACTCGCCGGAGTTCGCGTTCGAGAAGGACGCCGGCAACGTCGCCGACGCCATCGACCGCTACGGGCTGACGTACCCGGTCGTCCAGGACAACGTGCTCTCGACCTGGAATGCGTTTGGAAACCAGTACTGGCCCGCGAAGTACTTGATCGACGCGCGCGGTCACGTCCGCTACGTGCATTTCGGCGAGGGCCAGTACGAGGAGACCGAGGAGGCGATCCGCTCGCTGCTGGCCGATGCCGGTAACCGCAGGCTGGGCTCGCGTGCCCGACCCGGCGGCACCGAGCGGATCGACCCGAGGCTACGGACCCCCGAGACGTACCTGGGTACGGCGCGGGCAACGGGCTGGGTCGAGGGCCCCCATCCCGGCGTCTACGACTACGGGGCGACGGACAGTCGCCGGCTCGAGCTCAACCGGTTCGCGTACGGCGGAGTCTGGGACGTCGGCCCGGAATCGGCGCGGTCCGTGAGCAGCGCCACGGTGTCGCTGTCCTTCCAGGCGCGAAGGGTGTTCCTGGTGCTCGGCGCCGACCATCGTCCGCGCGATCTTCGGCTCGAGCTCGACGGCAGACCGCTCGGCGAGCGGATCGCCGGGGACGACGTGCGCGATTCCAGCGCGCGGATCTCCAAGCAGCGCCTCTACCGGCTCGTCGACCTGCCGCGCGCGGGCCGCCACACGCTCGAGCTGCGGTTCGAGCCGGGGATCGAGGGTTACGCGTTCACCTTCGGCTGAGCCGCGACCGGCTACGGCTTGCGCGCGCTCAACAGCAGGTTGTAGAAGAGCTCCGGCGGCAGCCGTGGCTCGAGCACCTCGGTATCGAGACGCTGCAGCGCGATGTAGCTGCGGAATGCGAACTCCCGCCACGCGTATGGGATCTCCGCCGGATCGGCGCGCGCCTCGAGCGACCGCAGCAGCCAGCCGTAGGCGTTCGCGACCAGCTCCTCGCCGCTCACCCGCGCCTCCACGAACCCGGCGCCCGAGACCAGGCGGCGCAGGTCGGCAGGCGCGAAGGCGTGCACGTCGACCTCGGGCTCGAGCGCGTGGCCGCCGTTCGACTGGAGCCCGGCGGGGGCGCGCCCGGCGCGAAGCGCGCGGCGCCAGAGCGGCGCGAGCAGCGCGCCGCTTCGCTTCGGAAGCTCGGCCAGGCGATCGCCGTAGCGCGAGGGCTCGCCGCAGAAGACGATCTTCCCACCCGGTCGCAGCACGCGCTCGAACTCCGCGAACGCCCGCTCGACGGCGGGGATGTGGTGCAGCACCGCATGTCCGAAGACGAGGTCGAAGCTCTCGTGCTCGAACGGCAGCTCCTCGGCCTCGGTCCGAACCGTCCGCACCTCGACCCCGAGCGCAGCGGCGCTCGCGGAGAGCCTCCGCAGCATCCCGTCGGAGATGTCGGTCGCGGTGGAACGCTCGATCAGGCCGAGCTGGGCGAGGTTGAGAGAGAAGTAGCCGGTGCCGGCGCCGACCTCGAGCGCGTCGCCGAACGGCGAGCGCGGCGGGCGGCCGAGGGCCTTGACCAGCTTCCCGCGGACCTGCTCCTGGCCGACCGGGCCGAAGTCGATCCCCCACTTGGTGTCGTAGGAGTCAGCTGCCGCGTCGTGGTAGCGCGTGTTCGCGTCCTTGATCTCCTCGGTCGTTGCGGTCCGCGCAGCGGGCATCGGCGGCTGGATAGTAGGCGCTCTCAGGCTGCAGCCACTACGGTCCGCGCCCGGTGGAAGAGCCTCACCTGCAGCGAGACCAGCCCGAGGGCGTGCCGCCACTTGCCCTGACCGGCGAGCGGACGCTGCCCGACGTGCCGGCGGAGAACTACTGGTACCGGCGCCACCTCGCCGTCTATGAGTGGATCGCCGGGCGGGTTGCGGGCCTGCGGGTCGCCGACCTCGCCTGCGGCGAGGGCTACGGATCGAACGTGCTCGCCCGGCGCGCCTCCGAGGTGGTCGGCGTCGACGCGAACCCGGAGGCCCACGAGCACGCCCGGCTCCGCTACCGGCGGCCGAACCTGCGCTTCGAGCGCGGCCTTGTCGACTCCTTCGAGGGGCCGTGCGACGCGATCGTCTTCCTGCAGACGATCGAGCACGTCTCCGACCCCGGAACGCTGCTCGAGGGCTTCGCGCGTGTTGCGCCGGTGAGCTACGTCTCGACGCCGAACCGGCTCACGCTCGCGCCGGAGGGTCAGCGGAAGTCCGACAACCCCTGGCACCTGCGGGAGTACACGGCCGCCGAGTACGGCGAGCTGCTCGCGCCCCACTTCGCCTCGGTCGAGCTCTACGGCGTCTTCCACGCGCGCAAGCTGCGCCTCCACGAGCTGGCGCTGCGCGCCGGCTGGGACCGGGTGCACGCGGCGCTGGGGATCACGAAGCCGTTCTACGACCGCTTCGTGCCGTCGATCGCGGCCTCGGACTTCGCGATCCGCGCCGAGGCGGGTTGCGATCTCGACCGCGCGCTCGATTTCCTCGCCGTCTGCCGCTCGTGAGCTCAGTTCCACGCGGACGCGGCGGCGGCGGAAGCGAAGCTGAGCACGCCGGCGGCATTGGTTCGGTCGCGATCGTCCTCCACAGCCACATGCCTTACGTCGAGGGGTTCGGCACCTACCCGTTCGGCGAGGAGTGGCTGTTCGATGCGATCCTGCGCTCGCACCTGCCGGTGCTCGAGCGCGCGCGGGGGGTGACGGTCACGGTGACCCCGGTGCTCGCCGACCAGCTGGAAGCGCCCGGGGTCGCCGCGCGCCTGCGCGAGTTCGCGCGCGTGCTTCGGGTCGAGGCCTGCGAGGCGGACGAGCGCGATGTCGAGCCGCCGCTGCGGGCGTCCTGCCGGGCCGAGGCGGCGCGTTACGGCGCCGCGCTCGCCCGGCTCGAGGAGCTCGGTGACGACCTGCTGGCGATCTTCGGCGAGCCGGCGCGGTCGGGGCGGGTCGAGCTGCTTGCCTCCGCCGCGACGCACGCGGTATTGCCGCTCCTCGCGACGGCGCCGGCCCGACGGCTCCAGATCGACGCGGGCCTTCGCTCGCACCGGCGCCGGTTCGGCGAGCCCCCCGGATTCTGGCTGCCGGAGTGCGCCCACGAGCCGGGGCTCGACGCGCTCCTCGCCGAGCATGGCGTGGGCTGCTTCGTCTCGGACCAAAGCGCCCATGAGCCGGCCGCGGCGGCGCTTGCGCCCGCCGCCACCCCCGGCGGGCCAGTGGCGCTGACGATCGACTGGGAGGCCGTCGCCTGGCTCTGGTCGCTCGACGGCTATCCCTCCGACCCGCTCCACACCGACTTTCACCGCAAGACACTGCGCGGCGCGCGGCCCTGGGCGATCGGAGGCGGGCCGCACCATCCGGCCGCCGCCGACGCCCGAGCGCGCGAGCAGGCGCGCGAGTTCGTCGACGGCGCGCGGGAGCGCCTAGCCGCGTTCGCGGCCGAGCGCGGCCGCCCGGGCCTGCTGACCTTCGCCATCGACACCGAGCTCCTCGGACACTGGTGGTGGGAGGGACCGGCGTGGCTCGAGGAGGTGCAGCGCGTCGCGCCGGCGCGCGGGCTCGAGCTCGTCACGGTCTCGGAGGCGCTTCGCAGGCATCCGCCCGAGGCCAGGCCGTTGCGACGCTCGAGCTGGGGGGAGGGCAAGAACCTCCGCACCTGGGACTCGCCCCAGGTCGCCGATCTCGCCTGGGCGGCGCGGCGACTCGAGCTGCGGCTCCTGCGGGCACTGGGGGAGGGGCTTCGCGGCGCGCCGGCCGAGCGGGCGGCCCGTGAGCTGCTCGCGGTCCAGTCGAGCGACTGGGCGTTCCTGGACCGCCGCGCGCAGGCGGGCGACTACGCGTATGAGCGCGCGTCGCGGCATGGCCAAGCGCTGCTCGAGGCCATAGACTCCGGCGGCCGGCCGGATCCGCGGCTGCGAAACCTGGCGCCGGACCTGAGGCTGGCACCGCTGCTCGAGTAGACCGCTCAAACCCCTTGTCTCGAGTCCTCATCCTCTCCTGGGAGTACCCGCCGCTGATCGAGGGCGGCCTGGCGCGGCACGTGCGCAAGCTCTCCGAGGGCCTGGTCGACCGGGGGGTCGAGGTCCACGTATTGACCCGGGGCGGCGAGGAGTCGCCGAGCGACGATGCCGTCGCCGGCGTTCAGATTCATCGCGTCCTCGAGCCAAAGCGCCCCACCGACCTCGGCGAGTTCGTCGCTTGGGTCGAGCGGATGAACTCCGACATGCTCGCCGCCGGCGTCGAGCTCGGCGACCGCTACGAGTTCGACCTCGTCCACGGCCATGACTGGCTCGTGGCGATGGCGGGGGATCACCTGGCGCGCCGCTTCGCCTGCCCGCTCGTGCTGACGATCCACGCTACCGAGCACGGCCGCCACCAGGGCTGGGTGGACCAGCATCCGCAGAGCTACATCCACGGCGTCGAGCGCTGGATCACGAACCGAGCCGACCGTGTGATCGCGTGCTCGTACTACATGCGCGAGCAGATCGCCGACATCTTCGGCGCCGAGGAGGAGCGCGTCGCGGTGATCCCGAACGGGATCGACCCCGGCGACCTGCGCCCCCACGACGAGGCCGGTCTGCGCCGACTGCGTAGGGAGTTCGCGGCGCCGGACGAGAAGCTCGTGCTCCTGATCGGCCGGCTGGTCTACGAGAAGGGCTTCCAGCTCGCGCTCGAGGCGATGCCGAGCCTGATCGCGGCCATCCCCGGGACGCGGTTTCTCGTCGCCGGCTCGGGCACGCACGAGCCCGAGCTTCGCCGGCAGGCCACCGAGCTCGGCCTCGATGAGCACGGCACCTTCCTCGGCTGGATCGGCGACGACGTCCTTCACTCGCTCTACCGGATCGCCGACGTCTGCGTCGTGCCGTCGATCTACGAGCCATTCGGGCTCGTGGCCCTCGAGGCGATGGCCTCCGACTGCCCCTGCATCGTGGCCGACACCGGCGGCCTGCGCGAGGTCGTGCCTCACAACGAGGCCGGCCTTCGCTTCCGCGCCAGCGATCACGAGGCGCTCGGGGAGATGGTCGAGCGCGTCCTCACCGACCCGGTGCTCCGCGATCGCCTCGTGGCCGAGGGCTCCGAGCACATCCTGCGCTTCGACTGGGCCGACGTCGCCGAGAGCACCGCCGCCCTCTACTCCGAGCTGGTCGCCGACCCGACGCCGGCCTGAGCGCGACGCGGTGCCGCGCCCTCAGATTCGCGTCACGTCGGCGTCCGGCTGCAGCGTCGTCTCGGCATCCGGGTCCGGCTCGACCGGGTCGCGCCAGCGCAGCGTCGCCGGCGCCTCGCGCATCCTCAGGATCCGCGCCGGCACACCGCCGACGACCGAGTTCGCCGGCACGTCCCTGGTGACCACCGAGTTCGTGCCGATGATCGAGTTGTCGCCGATGCGGACGCCGCGCAGGATGCAGGCGCCGTAGCCGATCCACACGTTGGAGCCCACGACGACGTCGCGCTTGTAGATCCCCTGCAGGCGGATCGGCCGCTCGACCTCGACGACGCCGTGGTCGAAGTCGATGAACATCACCCGGTCGGCGATCACGCACTGCTCGCCGATGCGGACGTGCTGGTAGGCGGAGATCGTGCACTCCTGGCCCATCACCGTCTTCTCCGCGATCATGACCTCGCCCTCGTGGCAGCGGATCTTCGTGCCGTCGCCGATCCAGACGAAGCGGCCGAAGTGCACGCGGCCGCGGGGCGAGATCTGGAGTTGAAGGCGGCGGCCGAGGAAGAGCGGCCCGTCTGTGCTCCACCGCCGGCCGGCGCCCGTGAGGAAGCGCCGCCACACATAGCGCCACAGCAGCCGCGCGTAGGGCGGGCTGAGCATCCGGTTGGCCGCGAGGAACCTCAGCGTCCGGAACATCGCGGCGCTGACTCTAGACTGCCCCGCCGTGGCCGAGTCCGCGACAACAGGCTCGCTCGCCGAGCGCCTGGTCAACGGCGACAAGCGGGCGCTCGCGCGGGCGATCAGCCTGGTCGAGAACCGCGATCCGGAGGGCGACCGGCTGGTCGCCGAGCTCTTCCCGCGGACTGGCGAGGCGCGCGTCGTCGGGCTCACGGGTCCGCCCGGGGTGGGGAAGAGCACCCTGATCGGCGCGATGTGCGCCGAGCTGCGCAAGCGCGACCGCGAGATCGGGGTGCTCTCGATCGACCCCTCGAGCCCCTTCACTCAGGGTGCCGTGCTCGGCGATCGGATCAGGCTCTCGGAGCACTTCCTCGACCCGGGCGTGTTCATCCGCTCGATGGCGACCCGCGGCTCGCTCGGCGGCCTCGCGGAGGCTGCCCTTCAGGCGGCGCTTCTGATGGACGCCTCGGGAAAGGACGATGTGCTCCTCGAGACGGTGGGCGTTGGCCAGGGGGAGATCGACGTCGTCGACCACGCCGACACCGTCGTCCTGGCCCTGATGCCCGGCTCGGGCGACTCGATCCAGGCGCTCAAGGCCGGCGTCATGGAGATCCCGGACGTGATCGTCGTCAACAAGGGCGAGCACCCGCTGGCCGACACGATGATCCGCGAGGTGAAGGCGGTGTTGGCGCTCGGCCCGGATCGGCCGTGGAAGGTCCCGGTGGTGCGTACCGAGGCGATGAAGGGGGAGGGCGTCACCGAGCTCGTGGCGACGATCGACGCCCACGGCGAGCACATCGCCGAGGCGGGGACGCTGGCCGAGCGCCGCGCGCGGAACCTGCGGGCCGAGGTGATCGGGATCGCGGCTGCGCGGATGCGCCGCGAGCTCGAGGAGCGCGCCGGCTCCGACCCCGACTGGGCGCGGCTGCTCAAGCGCGTCACGAGCCGCGAGATCGATCCGGCGACCGCCGCGCGCGAGCTGCTCTCCAAGACCCGCGATGCCTGAGGGGCGCTCGGGCCCGGCGCTCGAGCTGATCCGAGGCTGGGTCGGGCACCGGCTGGACGACGTCGGCGGCGCAGGCGTCGGCAGGATCGAGGCGGCGTACGTGCCGGAGGGCCACGGCTCGATCGAGTGGATGCTGGCGCGGATGGGGCGCTTCGGGCACTACACGCTGGTCCCGACGCGCGATGCGGTGGAGGGAGTCGAGCACGTCTGGGTGCCGTACACGCGCGACCACATCCGCGCCGCGCCGCGGATCGAGCCGCAGGAGGCGCTGACGGTCGCGGCCGAGCGAGGCCTCCGCGAGCATTACGAGCTCGCGGGCGATGATCGCGGCGCCGCCGAGCTCGAGAAGCTCGACGGCGATGCGATCAGCGCTCGGCCGGACGCTCGAACGAACTAAGCGGCCCGACGGCTACGTGCGTCGGAGATCCGCGACCACGACTCCGAGAACGAGAGGGCCTCGGCGAACCGCCGTGCCTTCGGCGACAGCTCGTGGCGCTTACCGTCGATCCGGCTCACGCAGATCGGCACCACGACCGCCCCAGAGTCCAACTCGTCGCGCAGCGCCGTGATCTCGCTCCACCTCGCGTTGCTCTCCATGCTTCCCATCGCTCCTCCCCGACCGACTCGCGGTCGGAGTGACTGGAATGGACGGGGCGAGTCTAAGCGCATCCGCCGGACGCGATTTCGTGGCGATGCG
>Ga0126307_10000236_pt1 | contig 35872 bp, 31 predicted proteins | sample Plot28_FD_89955 | JGI IMG/M metagenome (GOLD analysis project Ga0126307, IMG submission 89955) | Serpentine soil microbial communities from UC McLaughlin Reserve, CA, USA - Plot28 | ecosystem: Environmental > Terrestrial > Soil > Grasslands | place: USA: UC McLaughlin Reserve, Lake County... | reverse complement strand
CGCGCGGCCGCGGCGTCGCGACCCGGGCGACGCGGCTGCTGCACGACTGGGCGGCGCGCGAGCTGGGCCTGACCGAGATCGAGATCCTGCTGCACCGCGACAACGCGCCGTCGCGGCGCGTGGCCGAGAAGATCGGCTACACCGACACCGGCGAGCTGCGCCCGCCGCCGCGCGGGCCTGGCGGCGAAGCCGTGTACGCGGTGTACCGCTGGAGGGCGGGCTGAGCGTCGAGTTGACCTACGCGGTGGTCAACACCGCCGGGCGCCAGGTCCTGCGCTACTGCCTGGACGCGGTCGCGCGCGAGGCGGCGACCGTCCCGTTCGCCACCGAGGTGCTGGTGCTCGACAACGCCTCGGCGGACGACTCCGCGGAGGTCGCGCGCCGCCATGCCGCCTCGGCACGGGTGATCGCCGTCGCCGCGCGCCGCGACCGCGACGAGAGCGCGACGGAGCTGCTGCGCCGCGCCGGCGGTCGTACCTGCCTGCTCCTCACCGAGGCCTCCGAGCTCGAGCCGGGCGCGACGCACGCCCTCCACGACGCGCTCGCCGCCGACGCCGGCGCTGCGGCCGCGGGCGCGACGCTCGTGCGCCCCGACGGGACGCGGCTGCCGTCGGCATGGCGCTTCCCCGGCCCGGTGTCGACGGCGCTGCGTGCGCTCGGGCTGCAGCAGCGGCTCGTGCAGAGCGCGGGCGATCGGGTGCGCGCCGTGGACTGGGCGCCGACGGCCGCGCTGCTCGTGCGCCGCGACGCGGCGGAGCGGGTCGGCTGGCTGCGCGGCGGCGAGGCGGCGTTCTGCCGCCGGTTGCGCGACGCCGGCTGGCGAGTCCTCCACGTTCCCGAGGCGCGCGCCGTGCTGCCGCTAGATTCGCCGGCATGACCGATCCCGGCGGCTCGTTCGGCGTCCGCGGAGCGGGGCTCGGCTTCGGCGGGATCGCCCAGCGCGCGCAGCCCCGCGACGAGCGCCCGCTGTGCGTCCTGCTGCTGCCCGAGCCGCTCGACGCGTTCGCGCTGCGCGAGCGCGCCGAGGACCTGCTGACGGGCCCGGGCGTCCTCGCGCTCGACCCGCCGCGCCTGCCGGTCGGTCGCCTCCCGCAGGCGGTCGCCGACGGGCTCGCCGCCGGCCAGGCGCGGAGGCTGCGGCTCCCCGGCACGCCGCGCGCGATCGTGCTCTTCCACCCGCTGCAGTACGCGCTGGCCCGCGCGCTGCTCGCGCGCTTCCCGGACGCCCAGCTGTGGTACGCCGAGCCCGCGCTGCCGGAGGATGCGCCGGCGCGGATCCGCGACCTCGACGCGATGGCGGCCGCGCGCGCCGACCTGCGCTTCGGCGTGGCTCAGGACCGCAGCGAGAACCGCCTGCTGTTCGAGCGGATGGAGCGGCTAGGGGTGCCGTCGGGCAGACTCGGGTCCGAGCGCCCGGACGTCGCGGGCGACCCGCCGCGCTGAGGCGCCCCGGCCAGCGACGCGCCGACGGCTAGGACCGTCCAGACCATCGGGTCCTCGAGGAAGGCGGCGTACAGCCACGTGTGGACGACGAGCGCCACGAACGCGGCGCCGATGACCGCGCGCGGGGCCCGGCGGTGAGCGCCGTCGAGCAGCCGCACGAGCGCCAGCGCCAGAAACGCGAAGTAGACGACGAGGCCGACGACGCCCTGCTCGGCCGCGACGGTGACCGGGATCGTGTGCGACGCCGAGACGGCCTGCGAGCCCGAGCCCTTGTCCTGGCGCCGGTACTCGTGCGCGAAGGACCCGGACCCCCACCCGGCCAGCGGCCGGTCGCGCGCGAGCTCGAGCCCGCCCTCGACGAGCGCAACCCGCCCCGACGTGGCGTCGTCGAGCGCCTCGCTGGAACCGAGGTCGAGCCGCAGCGTGCCGGGGAAGGCGAGCACGAGCACGATCCCCACTGCGGCGGCCGCCGCCGCGGGCGGGAGCACCCAGCGCCAGCCGAAGCGCAGCCACGCGAGCACGGCGAGGCCTGCCAGCAGCGCGGCGAAGCTCGACTGGGAGAGCGTGAGCACGAGCCCGCCCCAGAGCACCAGCAGCGCGGCGGCGGCCGCCCACACGTTGCGGGGGCGGCGCGACCACAGCAGCTGACCCGCCAGGCCGAGCATGACGAGCACAAGGAAGCGCCCGTAGATGTTCGGGTCGAAGAACAGCGAGTTCACGCGGAAGTACTCGCGCACCTGGTTGGACGCGATGACCTTCGGGTTCAGCAGCAGCTCGCGGGTCAGGTACTCCCAGAACCCGACGGCGACGAAGACGAGCGCCTCGGCCAGCAGCACGCGGAAGGCCCACGTGAGCCGGCGCGGCGTCCAGTCGAGCTCGCGGAGCACCGCGAAGAGCAGGGCGAACGGGACGTAGAAGAAGACGACCTGCTCGAGCGCCTTCGTGGTGTCCGGCGAGTAGACGGCCTGGACGGCGTAGAGCACGAGCATCGCGGCCAGGGCGCGCTTCATCCAGCTGTTCGGGCGCAGCGGGTGCGACTCCTCGTCGGCCATCAGGCGCGGCAGCGCGTAGGCCAGCGTCGCCGCGCCGATGACGCCGTAGAGCGGCACGAGCAGGCTCGCGCTCGTGCCGCCGACCTCGACGGGGATGCGGAACGGCAGCGCCGCCGGCGCCACGACGGCGAGCGCGCCGGGGCGCCGGGCGAACAGGACGGCGAGCGCGCCCATCGCCGCCAGCGCGACGGCGGCGCCGGCCACCGACAGCGCGGGGCGGTCGCGCAGGCTCTGGACCTGCGGCGTGTCCCAGATCTCCGCGAGCAGCAGCACCGGTGTCAGCGCGAGCGCGCCTAGGATCGCCCACGCGCGGGCGCGCGCCGTGCCGGCGAGCAGCGCGACGGCCGCGAGCGCCGCGGCGACGACCATGCCGGCGACGGTCATGGCGTCGAGCGGATCTTCGGCTCCGCGCCGCGCAGGAGGTCGAACACGTTGCGCGTGAGCTGGGCGACCTCGGGATCGTCGAGCCGCTGCGCCCAGCCGGGCAGGCCCACGCGGATCACGAGCCCCTCGCCGAACCGGGTGGACGCCAGCGCGGGCCGCGGGTCCTCGCCCGGCTCCGGCGGCACGCCGAGCGCCGCCTCGACCCGCGTGCGCTCGCCGGTCGGCGGCTCGGACTCCTCGGCCGCGCCGAAGCCGTCGAGCGGCCCGACGAAGCCGGTGAACAGGGCGTTCTGCGCGCCGGCCAGGACGTCGAGCGCCGGCGGCGCGTCGAAGCGGCGCACGGGCTCGAAGCGCGTGCCGAACGGGTCGCGGTCCGAGGGCTGGGTGGGACGCACGAGGCGGCCGCGGCGGCCCGGGCCGTTGCGCAGGATCCGCAGGCCGCGGCGCAGGCTCTCAGCTCCGAAGCTCGCGACGCGGCCGCCGTCGAGCACGTAGCGGCGCAGGCGCTGGGCGTAGGCGCGCGGGACCCAGCGCTCGGGGCCGGCGAGCAGGACGCCCTTGCGGTCCGTGGCGCGCGGGGAGCGCGACAGCGCGAGGTCGAGATCGGTCGTGAGGTCGTAGCGGACGTGCGCGCGGTCGAGGAACACGAGCAGCGGCGCGGTCTCGCCGGTGAGGACCGCCGGCAGGCCCGAGAGCACCCGCGGCCAGCTCACGTCGCGGTTGCCCGCGAGCGTGTCGGGGATGCCGTCGCGGTCCCCGTCGACCCGGTCGAGCCCGAGCCAGGTCATCGCCGGCACGACGACGAGCACGTCGGCGCGGCGCTCGCTCTGCACCACGATCGGCGCGCTGGTGCGGTCGCGGCCGACGCGCAGCTCGAGCAGGTAGAGGCCCGACGGGCCCTCGGGCGCCTTGAAGCGCACCGGCTTGCCGCCCTCGCGGCGCCCGCGCCGGACCGGGTCGGTCCGCCCGGCGCGGCGCAGCCGCCAGGCGTAGGGCCGGCGCCGCGAGTCGACGTTGACCACGACCTGCCGGCCGGCGGTGACCGGCCTGACCGGCGCCTCGGCGGCGAGCGCGCGGATCGTCAGCCCGGCGTTGCCGCTCACCGGCTCGCCCGGCGGCGGAGGCACGCGGGCCGGCGTCCAGCCGAGGTTGCCCGCGCGGTCGCGCGCGCCGACACGCACGAGATACGTCCCGGCGGGGGCCGGCCCGCCGTCGACGCGGCCGTTCCACGTCCACTCGCGGCCGCGCCGGCGCTCGGGCGCCTCCCGCACCGTCCGCGGGGGCGAGACGTCGGTACGGACGACCTGGAAGCGCGTGGGCGAGCGGGCGCTGATGCTCGCCACGCTCGCCGTGACGGGGCCGGCGCCCGGCTCGACGATCTGGCCGGGCGCGATGGCGCGCACGCGCGGCGCCGGCGGCCGGGTGTCGACCACGATCGTCTTGCGATAGATGACCGAGCGCGCCTGGCGGAACAGATTGACGCGAACGCGGTACGGCCCGTCTGGCGCGCGCAGGCCGTCGTCGGTGCGGCCGTCCCAGCTGAGGTCGAGCGGCCGGTCGGGCTGGATGGCGACGCCCTCGGCCAGGCGGCGGACCAGGTCGCCGCGCTCGTCGACGATCGCCACCGCAACGTCGTCGCGCTTCTGCAGGCGCACGTGGAAGGTGTTGACGTCGCGCCGGCCGTCGCCGTTGGGCGAGAAGTCGCGGACGAGCCCGCGCACGAGCACCACCGGCGCCGAGCCCTTCAGCCGCTGGGCGGCGAAGAAGGCGGCGAACGTCGCGGCCACGAGCAGCACGAACACTGCGCGGGCCGTCCAGGTCACGGGCGCCCCGTCCCCGTCACCTGAGGCTACGGCGCTGGGTCGGCGCGGTCGGCGCCGATCAGGACCACCACGTCCGCCGACTCGGTGTCGGCGGACGACGCCACGATCGGCGTCGCCGGGTCCATCGGCTGCACGTCCTGGATGCCGAGGACCTTCCCCACGTCGCGGCCCTGGGTCCGCGCGCCCTCGCGATAGAGCACCTGCGAGGCCTGGCGCTGCTGGCCGTCGGTGGTGTTGTCGGTCGCGATGCGGTCGCCCGCGTACTTCGCCTGCACGAGGTCCTCGCGCGTCTGGGACGCGAGCCCGTTGATCGGCGTGCCGTTGAGGACGACGACGTCGGTGCGCGCGCGGTCGGCGGTGGTCGCCTCGTCGGCCCCGCTCGCGGGCGCGGTCGTGTTCGGGGCGGGCGCGGGCGTCTCGTCGCCGCCGCCGCCGTCGAGCACCTGCGTGGCGGCGAAGATCACCGCGGCGACGAAGATGAGGCCGGCGAGCACGCCGAGCGCCACGGCGAGGCGCGACCGCCGGGGCGGCGGCCCGGTCGGGCGGCGCGGCAGCGTAGCGCTGCGCGACGGCCCGCGCAGGGCGGCGGCGGGGCGGCGCACCGGCCGCGCGGCGGGTCGCACCGGCGGCAGCGACTCGTCGTCGCCGGTGTCTTGGAACGCGTCATCGTCGCCGGTGTGCACGAGCGCGTCCTCGTCGCCGGTGTCCACGAGCGCGTCCTCGTCGCCGGTGTACACGAGCGCGTCATCGTCGCCGGTGTCCACGAGCGCGTCCTCGTCGCCCGTGTCCTGCAGCGGATCCCATTCGCGCGTCTCGAGGTGCACGCTGGACTCGCGCCGGTTGCCGTTCTCGTGCTCGTCGTGCGCGACGCCGGCCGGCTCCGCGTCATCGTCGTCACCGGCGTGGTCCGCGTCGTCGTCGTGCTCGGCGTCGTCCTCGTCGTCGTCCGCGTCGCCCACCGGCTCCGCATCGCTGTCGTCCGGCGCGTCGTGCGCATCAGGGGCGGCCACGACGGTGTCGTCGTCGTCGACGGCGCCCGCCGCGACGGCCGCGGGCGTCTCGCCCGTGCCGGGCTCATCGTCGCCCCGCGCCTGCGTCGCGTCCTCGTCGCCCGCGTCCTGCGCATGCTCGCCGCGCGTGTCGCGGACGCGGATCAGCTCGGCGTCGTCGTCGAGCGTGCGGTCGGGCGGCGGCCAGGCGGGATCCGGCGGCGCGGGCGGAGCGGCGGATGCCTGGCTCGCGGCGGCGCCGGCGGCCGTCGCGGCCGCGACCGGGGCCTTCTCCTCGGCCTCGGCGGGCGGCTCGGCGCGGTTGGCCGGCGCGGCGGCGGCGACCTGCGCGGCGGCGGTCGCCGGGCGCGGGCCCATCGGCGCGGGTGGGCGGCCGTTGCCGCCGGCCGGCTTGCCCGCGGGCACGGCGGGCCCGACGTTGCCCGAGCGCGCGGTCTCGGGCCGACGCGCGCTCGCGGCCGGCGTGACCGGTTGCACCCGGCGCGCCTCCTGCGCCTGCGCGACGACGCGGGCCTCGAGCTCGTGCGCGCGCTCGGGCGCGCGGCCCGCCCAGTCGCGCAGACGGCGCACCTCGCGCGCCTGCGCGAAGTACAGCAGCGAGAGCACTGCCAGGCCGAGGAACGCGGCGATCCCGAGATAGGCGCCGTACTTCTCGACCTCGTCCTGGAGCGAGAAGGCGAGGAGGACCATGGAGGAGCGCGTGATTCTAGGAGGCGACCCGGTCGCCCGCTCGCCCGGCGGCCAGCTCGGCCACGCGAGCGGCCAGCGCGGCCGCGTCGCCGTCGAGCACGAGCAGGCCGATCTGGTCGAACGTCTCCTCCACCCAGTCGGGGTCCACGGCCGGACGGCGGGCGCGCACGATCTTCTGCGCGGCCGTCGGCTCCGGCCGCTCGTAGGCGTTGAAGAGCTCCTCGTGCAGCTTCTCGCCCGGGCGGCGGCCGACGATGTCGATCGCGATGTCGCGCCCCGGCTCGAGCCCCGAGAAGCGGATCATGTCCTCGGCCAGGTCCATGATCCGGACCGGCTCGCCCATCTCGAGCACGAACACCTCGCCGCCGTTGGCCAGCGAGCCCGCGCGGATCACGAGCTGCACCGCCTCCGGGATGGTCATGAAGAAGCGCGTCATCTCCGGGTCGGTGACGGTCACCGGGCCGCCGGCGGCGATCTGGCGGGCGAAGATCGGGACCACGGAACCCGAGGAGCCGAGCACGTTGCCGAAGCGCACGGCCGAGAACGCGGTGTCCGGATAGCGCGCGTCCGCCGCCTCCACCGCCCACTCCGCCAGCGCCTTCGACGCGCCCATGACCGTCGCCGGCGCGACGGCCTTGTCGGTCGAGACGAGCACGAAGACGCCGCAGCCCGCCTCGCCGGCGGCGCGCGTCATCACCCTCGTGGCGAGCGCGTTGTTGCGGACCGCCTCGACCGGATGCGACTCGGTGAGCCCAACGTGCTTGTAGGCCGCGGCGTGGAAGACGACGTCCGGGCGGTGCTCGGTGAACACGTCCCGGATGCGCTCCTCCTCCTTGCAGTCGGCGAGCACGGCGACGGCGCCGTGCGCGTGGCGATCCTCCACCAGCTCGCGCTGGATCTCGAACAGGTTGTCCTCGGCGTGGTCGAGCACGATCAGCCGGCTGGGCCCGACGCGGGCGATCTGCCGGCACAGCTCGGCGCCGATCGAGCCGCCGGCGCCCGTGACGAGCACCGAGCGCCCGGTCAGGTAGCCCCCGGTGAGCGCGATCTCCATCCGCACCGGCTCGCGCCCGAGCACGTCCTCGACGCGGACCTCGCGCACCTGGCCGATGAGCTGCCCGCCGTTCTGGAGCAGCTCGAAGACCGTCGGCATCGTCCGCACCGGCACACCGCGCTCGCGGCAGGCGCGCACCACCCGCGCGCGCATGATGCCGGGCGCGGAAGGCACCGCGATGAGGACCTCGTCGGGCTCGACGTCGTCGAGCACGCGCGGCAGCTCCTCGGTCGTCCCCAGCACCTCGAGCCCGCGGTCGATCCGGACGCCCAGCTTGCGCGGATCGTCGTCGACGAAGCCCACCGGGCGGTAGCCGAGGTCGGGGTTGCGCATGACCTCGCGGAGCAGCAGCCGGCCGCCGTCGCCCGCGCCGACGATCAGCACCGAGCGCGCGTCCGGGCGCGCGCGATAGCCGCGCAGCGGGCGCTCGTACGCGCTGTGGACGAGGAAGCGCACGCCGGCGAGCAGCACGAGCGAGAGCAGCCCGTAGAGCACGAGCACGCCGGTCGGGATCGACACCGACAGCAGGCCGCGCGGCGGCGCGAACACGAGCTTGGGCTGCACCACCGCGACATAGGCGACGAGCGCGAACACGGCGGCGATCACCGCCTGGCCGATCCGCAGGTACTCGCGCTGCGACGAGTAGCGCATCCAGTGCCGGTAGAGCCCGCACGCGGCGAACGTGAAGATGCTGCCGCAGATCACGAACGCGAACGTGCGGTCGCGCAGGTCGGCGTAGTCCTCGGGCACGCCGCCGTCGAAGCGCAGCCGGTAGGCGAGCCAGTAGGCGAGCGCGACCAGCACCGCGTCCAGGGCGACCTGCGGTACCGCGTGGCGATGGACGGGAGGGGCCGCGGAGCTGATCCGACGGCGCATCGCATGCATCTTACGGCCGGCTACGGCGCCGCGGCGGTCGTGACCTCCCGCGCCTGAGCGGCGTCGAGCACGGGGCTCATGGGCAGCGCGACGTGCTCGCGCGCCGCCTGCTCGGTGCCCCGCAGCGGCGCGCCCTCGCCCCAGCGGCGCATCGCGGGCTGCAGGTGCGTCGGCACCCGGTAGTACGCGCGCGCCTCGACGCCCGCCGCGACGAGCCGCTCGAGCAGCTCGTCGCCGCGCGGGTGGCGCACGACGTAGAGGTGCCAGGCGGGCTCGCAGCCGCCGATCGGCGCCGGGAGCGCGGCGTGCGCGCCGAGGCCGGCGGCCTCGTAGTGCGCGGCGGCGGCGCGGCGGCCCTCGCACCAGCCGTCCAGATGCGGCAGCAGCACGCGCAGCACCGCGGCCTGGACGGCGTCGAGCCGCGAGTTCTGGCCCACCAGCTCGAAGGTGGACTTGTCGCGCGATCCGTGGAAGCGCAGCATGCGCACGCGCTCGGCGACGCCGTCGTCGGCCGTCGTCACCGCGCCCGCGTCGCCGAACGCGCCGAGGTTCTTGGAGGGGAAGAACGAGAACGTGGCCACGGTGCCGAGCGCCCCCGCGCGGCGCCCGTCGGCGGCCCGCGCGCCCGCGGCCTGAGCGGCGTCCTCGACCACCGGCACGCCGAGCGCCTCGATCGCCTCGACGGGCGCGACGTTGCCGAAGAGGTGCACGACGATCACCGCCTTCGTGCGCGGCGTGAGCGCGGCGCGCACGGTGTCGGGCGTGGCGCAGAACGTCTCCGGGTCGACGTCGCAGAACACCGGCGTGGCGCCGGTGGGCGGGATCGCCTCGGCCGAGGCGTAGAACGTGAACGAGGGCACGACGACCTCGTCGCCCGGCCCGACGCCGAGCGCCAGCAGCGCGAGCGTGATCGCGTCGGTCCCGTTGGCGACGCCGATCGCGTGCGGGACGCCGAGGTAGGCGGCCCACTCCTCCTCGAAGGCGGCGACCTCCGGGCCGAGGATGAAGCGCCCGCTCTCCATGACCGCGCCGACGCGCGCGGCGATCTGCTCGCGCAGCGGCGCGAGCGGCGTCCGGGTGTCGAACAGCGGGACGGCCACGGCGGCGCCACACGCTAGCCTCACGCCGCGGTGATCGCGTCCCTGACCGACCCGCTGGTGCAGCTCGCCGTCGACACCGTCGACGCCATGGGCCTCCCCGGGATCTTCGTGCTCATGTCGCTCGAGAGCGCGTGCATCCCGATCCCGTCGGAGGCGACGATGCTGTTCGCCGGCTTCAACGTGGCCAACAGCGAGTACTCGCTCTTCGCGGCCACGGCCGTGGGTGTGCTGGCCAATGTCGTCGGCTCGTGGATCGCGTACGCGATCGGCTACTACGGCCGCGTCGACGTGCTCGAGAAGCACGGGCGCAAGCTGCACGTCAAGCCGCAGCACCTCGCCTGGGCCGACCGCTGGTTCCAGCGCTACGGCGACGCCACCGTGTTCTTCTCGCGCATGCTGCCGATCATCCGGACCTTCATCTCGCTCCCGGCCGGCGTCGCCCGCATGCCGTTCTGGCGCTTCACCGTGCTGACGACGCTCGGCTGCATCCCGTGGGTGCTGATGCTCACGGCGATCGGCAAGGCCGCGGGCGACAACTGGGAGTCCTGGAAGGACTACCTGCACTACGTCGACTACGCGGTCGCGGCGGCGATCGTGCTCGGGCTGGCCTACCTCGTCCTGCGCCGGCGGCGCGGTGCTCGAGCCCCGGCTTCCTGAGACTGTCGCGCTCGGCCTGCTTCAGGGGCCCGCGGAGCTCCTGCCGATCTCGTCCTCCGCGCACGTCGAGGTCGTGCCGTGGCTGCTCGGCTGGCGTCACGCCCGGCTGAGCGGGGAGGCGCGCAAGGAGGTCGAGGTCGCTCTGCACGCGGGGACGGCGCTCGCGCTGCTCGCCGCGGGCGAGGGCGTGGCGCGGCCGTGGCTCGGCGCGATCGCCCTGGTCGCCCCCGCGGTCGCGGCGATGGCGTTCGAGCGGCCGATCGAGGAGCGCCTCGGCGGCGCCGGCTCGGTGGCCGCCGGGCTCGTGGCCGGGGGAGCGGCCATGGCCGTCGCCGACCGGGCGCCGGCGCGGCGCGGCGCGCGCGACGCCGGGCCGGCCGACGCGGCGTGGCTGGGCCTCGCCCAGGCCGCGGCGCTCGTGCCCGGCGTGTCGCGCAGCGGCATGACGCGCGCGGTGGCGCGGGCGCGCGGCTTCGACCGCGCGAGCGCGGCGGCGCTCTCGCGCGAGGTCGCGCTTCCGGTGCTGTTCGGCGCAGCGGCCCTGAAGGGCGTGCGGCTCGCCCGCCGTCGACCCGGAGCGGCCACGCTGCGGGCGATGGCTGCGGGCACCGGGGCCGCCGGCCTGTCGACGGCGCTGGGGCTGCGGGCCGAGCGGCGCGCGTCGGGGCGCGTCCCGTACGCCGTCTGGGCCGCCTACCGCTGCGCGCTCGCCGGGGTCATCCTGCGCGTGCGGCAGAATCAGGGCGCATGAGCGCGTACGCGCAGTCCGGGGTCGACACCGGCGCCGCCGACGCCGGGGTCGCCGCGCTCGTCGGCGTCCTGCGGACGATCGACACGGGGCGCGCGTCGCGCTCGGTGCTCCGGTCCGGGCACTACGCCGCGGTCCTCGAGGTGGCGCCGGACCTCGGCATCGCGATCGGCACCGACGGCGTCGGCTCGAAGCTGATCGTCGCCGAGGCGGCGGCCCGCTACGACACCGTCGGCATCGACTGCGTGGCCATGAACGTCAACGACGTCGTGTGCGTCGGCGCGGAGCCGATCGCGCTCGTCGACTACCTCGCCGTCGAGCAGGTGGAGCCGGGCGTGCTGCGCGACATCGGCGTGGGACTGAAGGCCGGCGCCGAGGCGGCCGGCGTGGAGATCCCCGGCGGCGAGCTCGCCGTGCTGCCGGAGATCATCCGCGGGCACCCGTCGCCGCGCGGGTTCGACCTGACGGCCGCCTGCTTCGGGACCGTGGCGCTCGACCACCTCGTGACCGGAGCCGCGTGCGCGCCGGGCGACGCGCTGATCGGCCTGCCCTCCTCGGGCCTGCACTCCAACGGCTTCTCGCTGGCGCGGCGGGCGCTCGCCGGCGTGGGCCTCGACGAGCGACCGCCCGTGCTCGGCGGGCTCTCGCTCGCCGACGCGCTGCTCGAGCCGACGGTGATCTACGTGCGGGCGGTGCTCGAGCTGCTGCGCTCGGACATCGACGTGCACGGGCTCGCGCACATCACCGGCGGCGGTGTGCGCAACCTCGAGCGGCTGAACGCCGGCGTCGGCTGGGCGATCGAGGACCCGCTCGCCGTGCCGGCGATCTTCGAGCTCGTGCGCGAGCGCGGGGACGTCTCCGCGGACGAGATGTGGGAGGTCTTCAACATGGGCTGCGGCTTCGTCGCCGTCGTCCCCGAGGCCGCCGCGGACGCCGCGGCGCAGCTGCTCGCCGCGCATCACCCGGGCGCGCGGCGCATCGGCACGGTCACCGACCGCGCCGGGCGCGTCGAGCTGCCCTAGCCCTTCGCCGGGTAATCCTGCTCGGGCGCGTCCTGGTCGTCGTCCGCGCGCTCGGGCGCGCCCGCCGCGCCCGGCACTCCCGAGTCGCGCTTCTTGCGCTCCCAGTCCTCGCGGACGTCGCCGATGTCGCCCTCGAGCTGCTCGGAGTGCTCGCCCATCTCGTCGAGCTCGCGCTCGACCTCGTCGGCCCGGCGCTCGTGCTCGCTCACTGCTCGTCCTCCGACCGCGCGCGGTCCTCGAGCTTCGAACGCAGGTACGCGGCCCGCTCGGCGCGGCGCTCGTGGGCGTGCTCCTCCTCGGGCTCGGAGGCGTGGCGGGCGCGCTCGCGCTCGATCGCCTCACGCTCGAGCTGGTCCGTCGAGAGCTCTTGGGTTTCCGGGTCGGGCATGCCGCGGACGCGCTCGAAGCGTAGCTCGTTGACCACCGCGCCGCCGAGGATGATCAGGGCCAGCGCGTAGAACCAGACGAGCACGATGAGGATGAAGACGAAGGTCGTGCCCGCGCGCAGCGACGAGACGTTCTGCAGGTACAGCGGGAACGCGTAGTCGACGACGCCGATGGCCCCGGTGGCGCCGAGGGCGCCCGGCCAGACGGCGCGCCAGGGCATCCGGCCCTTCGGGACGAGCGCGTACGTCAGGCACAGGGCGCCGAAGAGGACGACCACCCCGATCCCGAACAGCACCCAGTAGGCCAGCCCCGATAGCTCGTCCAGGCCGAACGGCAGGTCGCGCGCCCCGGAGACGAGCAGGCCCTGGAGCGCCGGCACCGCGACGCTCGCGGCGACGAAGACCAGCACCACGCCGAGCATCGCGAGCGAGAACAGCTTCTGCTGGACCCAGGTCCGGCACGGGCAGTCGTAGATGCGGCAGAACGCGGTGTCGAGCGCGCCCCAGAACGACGCGCCGACCCAGATGGCGGCGACGAAGGCGACGATCCCGACCGTGGTCGACGTGCTCTCGAGCCGGCGGACGGCGCTCGAGAGCGTCGACTCGGCGGCCGACGGGAAGAGGCTCCGCAGGTCGTTGAGGACCGACTCCTGGAGGTCGGTCGACTGGAGGATGCGCCCCGCGACGAACAGCGCGATCAGCGCGAGCGGGAAGATCGAGAGCAGCAGGTTGTAGGCGACCATCGCCGCGAGGCCGGTGAGGTTGTCCTCGAGGGCCTTCTGCCAGAACCTCGCGACGGCGCGCCGGGCGGCGGGCACCGGAGCACTCTCGCACGCTGCGCGCACGGACCCCGCGGCTGGTGGCGGGCGTAGTCTCTCGGTGTCGACGGAGGAGCTCGCCGTGGGGATCGCGGCCTCAGGGAAGATCGGCCTGATCGCCGTGCCCCGGCGCGGTGCGCTCCCCCGCTCGGAGGCCGGCCTCGTGCGCGCGGCGCAGCGCGGCGACGGCGCGGCGGTGGAGGAGCTGTTCCGGCGCCACTGGCCGGCAGCCTTCCGCGCCGCCTGGCTCGTGACCGGCGACCGCGCGGCCGCCGAGGACGTGGCGCAGGAGGCCTTCCTCGCGGTCCGCGCGCTCGCGTCGTTCGACCGGCGGCGGCCGCTCGCCCCGTGGCTGCACCGCATCGCCGTCAACCGCGCAATCGACTGGACGCGGGCGCGGGCGCGCGCCGCCGAGACGCCCGCCGAGCACGACGTCGCCGGCGCGGAGGACGCCGCGGCGGCCGCTTTGGGCGACGACTTCGTCGCGGCGCTGCGCGGGCTCTCGGTCGAGCACCGCGCCGTCATCGTGCTGCGCTACCTGCTCGACCACACGCCCGGGGAGATCGCCGTCGCGCTGGACCTGCCGCGCGGGACCGTGAACTCACGGCTGCGCCGCGGGCTCGACGCCCTCGGCCGCGCGCTGGAGGAGGACGCGTGAACGAACGCGAGCTCGAGCGGCGCCTGCGCGGAGTCCGCGTCCCGGACGAGGACGCCGCGGTGAGCCGCGCGCGCGGCGCGGTGCTGGCGGCGCACGCCGAGCGCGAGGCGGTCGTCCCGCGGCGCCGGATCCCGCGCATCGCCGCCGCCGCGGCGGCCGTGGTCGTCGCCTGCGCGTTCACGCCGCCGGGCCAGGCCGTGGGCGACTGGCTGCGCCACGTCGTCGAGCCCGCGCGGTCGCCGGCGCCGGCGCCGCGTCCCGTCAGCGGCGGCGACGTGCTCGTGCGCGCGCGTGGCGGCGTGGTCGTCGTGCGCCCGGACGGGCGGCGCGTGCGGCTGGGGACGTACCGCGAGGCGGCCTGGTCGCCTCACGGGCGGTTCGCCGTCGTGACCACGCGGCGGGAGCTGCGCGCCGTCGACCCCCACGGCGCCGTGCGCTGGCGCGTGGCGCCACCCGCGCAGCCGCGGCGCCCGGCGTGGTCGCCGGACGGCGTGCGCATCGCGTACCTCGCCGACCCGCAGCTGCGGGTGGTCGTCGGGGACGGCACGGACGACCGGCTGTTCCGCGGCCACGTGCGCGACGTCGCGCCGGCGTTCATGCCGGCCTCGCGGACCGTCGCGTGGGCGGACGGCGATGGGCACGTGCGCGTGGCCGACGTCGACGTGGCGCAGCTGCGCTGGCGCTCGCGGGCCCCGGCGCCGGCGGGCATCCACGCCCTGTCCTGGTCGTCCGACGGCCGCCGGCTGCTCGCGGCCGGGCGCCGCGAGCTGCACGTCTACGACCTCGGCGCCCGTGGGGAGCGCGCGCACCGCCTCGCGGGCGGGTCGCGCCTGGCGGCCGCCGCCTACCCGCCGCGTGGCGACGGACCGCCGGCGCTGCTCGTCCGCCGCGGGGCGCGCACGGTGCTGCGTACGCTCGGCGGCCCGCGGCTGTGGAGCTTCCCCGGCGCGCTGCGGTCGCTCGTGTGGTCGCCCGACGGCCGGCGCGTACTCGCCGGCGGCTGGGTCGTCTCCGTGCCCTCGGGCCGCGCGCGGCCGGCGCCGCCGCGGGCGCTCGCCTGGACGCCCTAGGCCACGGCGGCGAACAGGCCTTCGTGCTCGGCGAGCTGGGTCCGGAGCGTGCGCTTGAGCTCCGAGTGGATCTGGCAGACGCGGCTCTCGGAGACGCCGAGCACGTCGCCGGTCTCGCGCAGGTTGAGCTCCTTGACGTAGAGCAGCACGGCGACCTCGCGCTGGCGCTGCGGCAGCGCCTCGAACGCGCGGCGGAACTTCGCCTTGGCGTCGGCCGTCGCGCCCGCCCGCTCGGGGTCGAGGCGCTCGTCGCGGGCCACCAGCGTGTCGATGCGCTCGACCGACGTCGCCTCGTCGGATGCGACGAGCGCGTTCAGCGACGTGACGTCCGACGCCGCGATCTCGTCCTGCCGGCGCCGCAGCTCCTCCGGCGTGACCGCCAGCGCGTCGGCCAGCTCCTCACGCGCCGGCGGCCGGCCGTGGAGCGTCGTGAACTGGTCGCGCGCCCGCCGGATGTCGCGCTCCCAGCGACGCAGCGAGCGGGGCGCCCAGTCGAGCCGCCGCAGCTCGTCGAGCACCGCGCCGTGGATGCGCGTCCACGCGAACTGCTCGAGCGTCGCGCCGCGCTCGGGGTCGAAGCGGTCGATCGAGGCGATCAGCGCCTCCAGACCGCAGGAGATGAAGTCCTCGACGTCCACGCGCGCCGGCAGCTCGCGGACCTTCTTGAAGACGATGTACTTCACGAGCGGCGCGAACGTCATGAGCAGCCGGTTGCGCACCTTCAGGTCGCCCGTGCGCTTGTACTCGCGCCAGAGCGCGAGCGACCGGTCCGCGCTGACGCGGCGGCCGTCGTCGGTGGGGAGCGGCGGTGTCATGCCCCCTCTATCGGCGGCTGCTCGCCCTGAGCCGGTCCGATTCCGGACTTCAGCCCCGGCGCAGGTGCGCCGATGGTTGCGTCGTACGGTCCTCCGGAGACGATCCCGGAAGTCACCTCACCCCCTGTAAGGAGTCCATCCATGTCCTTCCGCCGCCTGATGCTGGTCGTGGCCGCCGCGCTGGCGGTCGCCGTCATCCTCAAGCGCGAGGCCGTCGCCGCGCTGCTGCCGTCGCGCGCGTCCGGCCCCGAGCCGCAGCCGGAGCCGCAGCCGGCCCCGCCGGCGCCGTCGAACTACGACGTGTCCGGCCCGGTGGCCAACACCGCCACGCCGGTGCCCGCGCCCGCCGCCTTCGACGAGACGGTGGTCGACGAGGCCGCTGAGGAGGCCGCCGCCGCGGCCGAGGCCGCCAACATCGGCGGCCCGGTCGACGAGTACGCCGGCATGGCCGTCGGCGAGGCCGCCACGGAGTCCGAGCGCCCGCTCGCCGAGGCCGGCCAGGGCGTCTCGGAGGGCCAGGAGCAGGCGGAGTTCGAGCTCGCCGAGGCCGCCGAGCCGTCCGGGGAGCACCAGAGCCCCTTCGAGCGCCAGATCGACGAGGCGATCGAGCAGTCGGGCAACCCGCTCGCCGGCGAGACCGTCGAGCCGATCGCCCCGGTACAGGAGCCGGCCGCCGAGTCCGAGGCCGTCGCCCCGCCCGTCGCGGTCGAGCCCGCCGACGAGGTCGCGCCCGTCGAGCCGCCCGAGCCTGCCGCTACCGCCGCGCCGGTCGACGTGGCCGCCGACGAGCCCGCTCCGGCCGCCGCGCCGGTCGAGCCGTCTCCCGAGGCCGAGCCCGCCGCCACCGCCGCGCCCGTGCCCGTCGAGCCGGCTGAGATCGTCGAGCCCGACGACGAGCCCGCGCAGTTCCGCACGCCGCCCGCCGACGAGCCGGCCGCGGGCCCCGGCGAGCAGCCGACGGTCGAGCAGGACGCCGTCGCCGGCGACGAGCCCCAGCGGTCCGAGCCCACGCAGGCGGCGCCGACGTGGTCGACGACCGTCGCCCAGGCGCCCGTGCAGCCCGCGGCCGAGCCGCCCGCGCCGCAGGCCGCCCGCGCCGACTCGGCGCAGTGGCAGACGTGGTCCGGGCGGTCGATCCGGCCGTAGCCTCCATGTGAGGCTGGGCTTCGCGGTCAAGGTCCTCGGTGAGGGCGGGCTGCCGTCGCACGACACGCGGCGCTGGCAGTCCGCCCCGCACCTGCGGCACTCGATCGAGGCCATGCACGCGGTACTCGGCTACCTCGAGCGCCACGACATCCGCATGTACCGCATGACGGCGTCGCTGGCGCCCTACGCCACCCACCCGGACCTGCCGGCGTTCCACGCCCAGGTCGATGAGGCCCTCTATGAGCTCGCGGGCCTCGGCGCGCACGCTCGCGCGCTGGGCATCCGCCTCTCCACGCACCCCGGCCAGTACGTCGTCCTGAACTCCGAGCACGCGGCCGTCCAGGAGGCCGCGATCCGCGACCTCGAGCTCCAGGCCGCGCTCTTCGACGCCCTGGGACTCGGCCCCGAGGCGGTCGCGGTCATCCACGTCGGCGGCGGGGGTCGCGACCGCCCCGCCGGGCTGGACCGCTGGGTCGCGGGCTGGGAGCGGCTGTCCGAGCGCGCCCGCGCCCGGCTCGTCGTCGAGAACGACGACCGCACGTACGCGCTGCCCGACGTCATGGAGCTGCACCGGCGCACCGGCGTGCCCGTGGTCTTCGACGTCCTGCACCACGAGTGCTGCGACCGCGACGGGATCCCGGTGCGCGCGGCGCTGGCGCTCGCCCTGCGGACGTGGCCGTCCGGCGTGCGGCCGAAGGTCCACTACTCGACGCCGCGCGAGCCTGGCAGCCGCGCCCACGCCGACGAGATCGACCCGCTCGCCTTCGCCGCCTTCCTCGACGCGGCGGCGGGGCTCGAGTTCGACGTCATGCTCGAGGCCAAGGCCAAGGACCTCGCGCTGCTGCGTTTGCGGGAGCGGCTCGCTACGCCGCCTGCCAGAGGTGACCGCCGAGGACGGGCCGCGGCCTGAGCCGCCACTCCAGCGCGAGCCGCCACAGCTCCGCCGGCGCGCGCGGGCCCGGCAGGTCGCACGCGGCCGCCACCTCCGGCGCCGTCAGCGCCCCGAAGCGCGCGATCGCCTCCTCCACGCCCGGCCGCGGGCGGGCCGCCGGCTCTGCGCCCGCCGCGACCGCCTCGCCCCGCAGCCGCTCGTACGGTTCGCGCGCCGACACCGCCACGCGGTCGCCGAACGCGTATGCCGGGACCTCGACGCCCCGCCCGCGCTCCAGGTCGTCGCCGTAGCGCTCGACGATGGCGTTCGAGGCGAAGTCGACCTTCAGGCGCTCGACGTCGAGCCCGCCGGCCTCGCGCGCCGCGTCGAGCAGGGCGGGGGCGGTGTCCATCCGGCGCCCCTCGAGGAGGATCGCCTCCCGGAGCCGCCGCAGGAAGCGAGACGGATCTCCCTGCTCGCTGACGGCGGCCAGCGCCAGCCCGGCCGGATGCGTGGAGGAGGGCGGGTCGCGCAGGAAGACGCGCGGGTCGACGGGCATGCCGCTCGCGTCCGCCGCGTCCAGGCAGGCGAGCGCCAGCGCGCCCGCCTCGGCAGGCCCGATGGTCCGGTGCAGGCCCACGATCACGAAGGTGAACGCCAGCCCCTCGCCGAACTCGACCTGAAGGCGCCGGAGCTGCGGTTCCGCCGCCCAGCACCACGGGCTATAGGGATCCGTGAAGAACGTGACGGACACCGGCGCCACATCGGCCACAATAGGGACGCGCACATGAGCACGCTCGTGGGCATGCAGCTCAGCGGCCGCTACCGACTGGACGCCCAGATCGGCTCCGGCGGCATGTCCACGGTGTACCGGGCGTTCGACCAGACGCTCGAGCGCCGCGTGGCGATCAAGCTCATGCACCGCGAGATCGCGTCGGACTCGGATCAGCTCGAGCGTTTCCGCCGCGAGGCGCGCGCCGTGGCCCGGCTCTCGCACCCGCACATCGTCCAGGTGATCGACGCCGGCGAGGACGAGAGCCGCCCCTACATCGTCTTCGAGTACATCGACGGCGAGACGCTCAAAGACCGCATCCGCCGCCTCGGGCGGCTGCCGATCGACGAGGCGATCGCCTACGCGATCGAGATCGCCCGCGCGCTGGGCTGCGCGCACTCCAACCACATCGTCCACCGCGACATCAAGCCCCAGAACGTCCTCATCGACGACGAGGGGTCGGCCAAGGTCACGGACTTCGGCATCGCGCGCACGCTCGAGGAGGACGGCCTGACGGCGGACGGCCGCGTGCTGGGCACGACGGACTACGTCTCGCCCGAGCAGGCTCTGGGCCACGCCGTCACCGGGCAGACCGACATCTACTCGCTCGGCATCGTCCTCTACGAGATGCTCGTCGGGGACGTGCCGTTCCACGGCGAGAACCAGGTCGCCGTGGCGATGAAGCACGTCCGCGAGGACCTGCCCGACGTCCAGTCGCGCCGCCCGCACGTGTCGGCCACGCTCGCGGCGGTCCTCGACCGCATGACCGACAAGGACCTCGGCCGCCGCTACGCCGACGTCCCGCCGCTGGTCGCCGACCTCGAGGAGGCGCTGGCCATCGAGGCCGCTCGCAGCGGCACCGCGACCGGCGAGGCCACCGCCGTGCTGCGAACGCTGCCGGCCCGCACCCGCCGGCGCGTGCCGCTGCGCCTGCGCCACTCGATCCCCGTGCTGGCGCTCATCGCGCTGCTGGGCGCCGGAGCGGGCGTCGTCGCGATCCTGGCCAAGGAGGGCGTGGACCGGGTGCAGCGCGGCACGGGCAAGGGCCGGGTCGAGGCGCCGGCCGGCACCGAGGTCATCTCGCTCAAGCGCAGCGCGGCGCACGACTATGACCCGATGGGCGACGACGAGGAGCACCACGAGGAGGCGTTCGCCGCCGTCGACCGCGAGCCGGGGACGTTCTGGAGCAGCGAGCGCTACGACGGCGGGGTGATCACCAAGGCCGCGGCCGGCGACGACGACCCCGGCGTCGGCCTCTACGTCGACGCCGACCCGGGCGTCGCCGCCACGCGGATGGAGATCCAGTCCGAAGCGACCGGCTGGGAGGCCGAGCTCTACGCCGCGCCGCCCGGCGAGCCGCCCGACTCGCTCGAAGGCTGGACGCGCGTCGGCGGCGGCACCGTCCGCGACCAGGACGAGAAGTTCCGGCTCGATACGAGCGACGAGCGCTTCCGCTACTACCTCGTCTGGATCACGAAGCTCCCGGAGGACGAGGACCGCGTGCGGATCGCCGAGGTCTCGCTCGTGGCGCCGGTAGCCCGCTAGTGGTTCCGGGCGCTTAGAACGCGTGCCCGGAGCGCTCGGCGCGGAAGCGCTCGAGCGCGAAGCCCAGGAGGCGGTCGCACAGGTCGGGGAAGGCCAGGCCCGACGCCTCCCACAGCTTGGGGAAGACGCTCGTCGTGGTGAAGCCGGGCATCGTGTTGAGCTCGTTCACGAGCACGCGCTCGCCCTCGACGAAGAAGTCGACGCGCGCGAGCCCGGCGCACCCCACGCGCACGAACGTGTCACGGGCCAGCGCCCGCACCGCCTCGGCAACGTGGTCGGGGACGCGCGCCGGCGCGACGAGCCGCATCCCGCCCGCGTCGTATTTCGCCGCGAAGTCGTACCAGTCGGCGCCCTGGAGCTCGATCTCGCCCGGCAGCGAGACCTCGGGGGCGTCGTTGCCCATCACCGAGCACTCGACCTCCAGGCCCGAGCTGAAGGCCTCGACGATCACGAGCGAGTCGTGCGTGAAGGCGGCGTCGAGCGCCTGAGTCAGGTCAGCCTCGCCCCACGCCTTCGAGATCCCCACCGAGGAGCCGAGCCGCGCCGGCTTGACGAACACCGGCGTGCCGAGGACGGCCAGCTCCGCCCGCACCGCCTCCGGCTCGGCGGCCCAGCGGGCGTGGCGGACCGGTAGCGACTCCACCTGCGGCACCGACGCCGCGGCGAGCACCTCCTTGAAGACGACCTTGTCCATGCACAGCGAGGACGCGAGCACGCCGGCGCCGACGTAGGGCACGTCGAGCAGCTCGAGCAGGCCCTGGACCGTGCCGTCCTCGCCGAACGGGCCGTGCAGCACGGGGAACACCGCGTCGGCGCCGAGCAGCCCCTCGGCCGGCCGCAGCGCCAGCGCCTGGCCGTCGTGCACCCACGGGCCGTCGCGCTCGATCGTCACCGGCACCACGTCGTGGCCGGCGGCGGCCAGCCCCTCGCGCACGGAGGCGGCGGAGCTGAGCGAGACGTCGTGCTCGGAGGAGCGCCCTCCGGCGAGCACGACGACCCTCACGGGTTGGGCTCCTCGGTGGGGTCCTCCCCACCCTCGGGCGCGTCCGGGTCGGGGTTCAGGTCGGGCTCGAACCGCCCGACCACGATCGTCACCGTCGACCCGCGCTCGCGCTCCTCGCCGGCGGCCGGACGCTGCGCGAGCACCGTGCCGTCCTGCTCGGGCCCGTCGACCCGGTCGTCGCGCACGCGCACCTGGAGGCCCGCGCCCTCGAGCGCGGCGCGCGCCTCGTCCTCGTCGAGGCCGGTCACGTCGGGCACCTCGGCCGGCGGCGGCGCCTCGGCCGGCGGCGGCGCCTCGGCCACGACGATCGTCACGCTCGTACCGCGCTCGACCTCCGCGCCGGCTCCCGGGTCCTGGCGCAGGACGGTGCCGGCGTCGGCGTCCTCGGACTGCTCGCGGTTCGCCTCGACCTGCAGCCCCGCGCCCTGCAGCGCGGCCCGCGCCTCGTCCTCGCCGCGGCCGGTCACGTCGGGCACCGTGATCTGCTCCGGCCCCTTCGACACCGTCAGCGTCACGGTGCTGCCGCGCTCGGCGCGCGTGCCGGCGTCCGGCGACGTCGAGATGACGCGGCCCGGCTCGACGTCGTCGGAGAACTCGCGCTCGGCCTCGACCTTGAACCCCGCGTCCGTGAGCTCGCGCTCCGCGCGCTCGCGGCGGTCGCCCACGACGTCCGGGACCTCGGCCTCGCCGGGCCCGGCCGACACCGAGATGCGGACGGTCGAGCCCTCCTCGGCGTCCTCGCCGCCGCGCGGGTCCTGCCGCACGACGCGGTCGCGCTGAACGTCGTCACTCTGGACGGGCACCACGTCGACCTCGAACCCCTTGGCCTGGAGCCGCTGCGCCGCCGTCTCGCTGCGCTCGCCCACGACGTCGGGCACCGTGACCGGCTGCGGACGCAGCAGGAGATAGGCGCCCACGGCGAGCGCGAGCAACAGCAGCGCGAGCAGCAGCCACAGCCACCAGCGCCGGTCCTCCTGCGGCTCGTCGACGACGGCCGTGCGCTCGACCACGGCGGCCGGCGCCTCGAGCGCGGCGAGGAACTCGTCGGCGGTCTGGTAGCGCAGCGCCGGGTCCTTCTCCATCGCCCGCAGCACGACGGCGTCGAGCTCCGGCGGCACGGTCTGATTGACCTGCGACGGCGGCACCAGGGGCTCGGAGACGTGCTTGAGCGCGATGCTGACCGTCGAGTCGGCGTCGAACGGCACCTGCCCCGTGAGCATCTCGTAGAGCAGCACGCCGACCGAGTAGAGGTCCGAGCGCTCGTCGACCGGCCGGCCCTGCGCCTGCTCGGGCGAGAGGTAGTGCGCCGTGCCGACGATCGTGCCCGTCTCGGTCATCTCCGACGCGCCCGCGCGCGCGATCCCGAAGTCGGCGACCTTCACCCGCCCCTCGCCGTCGACGATCACGTTGTGCGGCTTGATGTCGCGGTGCACGACGCCGCGCTTGTGGGCGAAGCGCAGCGCGCGCAGGACCTGGGTGGCGATCGCCGCCGCGGTCTCCGGCGGCAGGGGGCCGCGGTCGCGGACCAGGTCCTTCACCGTCGGCCCGTCGAGGAACTCCATCGCGATGTAGTAGGTGCCGTCCCACTCGCCGCGATCAAAGACGCCGACGATGTTGGGGTGCTGGAGCCCGGCCGCGGCGCGCGCCTCGCGGCGGAAGCGCTCCACGAACTGCTCGTCGCCGGCGAACCGCGCGTGCAGGAGCTTGAGGGCCACGCGCCGTCCGAGCTGCTCGTCCTCGGCGCAGTACACGTCGGCCATGCCGCCGGAGCCGAGCTGGTGGCGCACGCGGTAGCGCCCGTCGACCAGGGTGTCGCGGCCGATGCTGTGCATCAGGACCCGAGCGCCTCGAGGACCTGCTTGGCGATCGGCGCGGCGACGGTCCCGCCGGAGCCGCCGGTCACGCGCTCGACCACAACGGCCACCGCGGCCTTGTCGGTGAAGCCGATGAACCACAGGTCGTCCGACCCGTCGCCGAGCTCGGCCGTGCCGGTCTTGCCCGCCACCTCGACGCCCCCGAGCGCCGCGGCCGTGCCGGTGCCCTCGCGCACGACGTTGCGCATCATGTCGCCCAGCTGCGCCGCGGAGTCGGCGGAGATGACGCGCTGGGCCTCCTTGGGGAGCGGCTCGTCGATCGTGCGCCCGTCGGGGTCGAGGATGCTCTCGACGAGGCGCGGCTCCATGCGCACGCCGCCGTTGCCGATCGTCTGCGCCACCGTCGCCATCTGGAGCGGCGTGACGAGGAGCTTGTCCTGCCCGATGGCCATGCGGCCGACGTCGATGCGGTCCGACGTGGGTTTCAGCACGCGGTCGCCGATGTACTCGCCGCTCGGCACCATCTGGTCGTCGGGGTAGTCGAGCGGCGGGTCCTCGTAGAAGCCGAAGTCGCGCATGTAGTCGGCCATCACGCCCTTGCCGAGCTTCTCGCCGATCTCGGCCCACACCGTGTTCACGGAGTTCGTGAGCGCGGTGGTGAGGTCGACCTGCCCGAAGTCCTGACCGCCGAAGTTGTTCAACGGCGCGCCCGATATGACCTTGCCGTTCTCGCCCGAGACGGTGGAAGACGGGTCGTAGCGGCCGGTGTCCAGCGCCGCGGCGGCGGTCACCGCCTTCATCGTCGAGCCGGGCGGGAAGCGTCCCTGGGTCGCGCGGTTGAACGTCTTCGCCTCGGCCGGCCGCGTGGGGTCGTACGACGGCGTCGCCCACAGCACGCGCACGGCGCCGGACTCGACGTCGAGCGCCACGACGGCGCCGCTGCGCCCGCCCAGCCCCTGCTGGGCCACCTGCTGCGCGGGCTCGTCGAGCGTCGTCTGGAGATCGTCCCCGACGTCGCGCGGCCCGAGCAGGCGCTCGAGCGCCCCGACGGCGTCGTTGCGCCGGCCGGTCAGCGGGTCGTTGTAGAACTCCTCGAGGCCGGTCCGCCCGCGGTCGATCGACGTGTAGCCCACCGGATGGGCGAACAGGTCGCCGAGCGGATAGCGCCGCCCGTAGCGGTGGTTGCCCAGCGCCCGGCTCCCCGCCAGCACCGTGCCGTCCTGCGCCCGGATGACGCCGCGCTTGATGCGCTCCTCCTCGAACAGCACCCGGCGGTTGTTGGGGTTCTCGCGCAGCGCCTGGGCCTCGAACACCGTCCAGCGCGACGTGAAGGCGACGAGCACGGCGAACAGCACGACCACGAGCGCGAACAGGCGGATGACCGAGGCGTTCACCGCGCCGGCCTCCGCGCGCGGTCGGACACCAGGAGCAGCAGCGCCAGCAGCACGAAGTTGGCGAGGATCGACGAGCCGCCGTAGGAGACGAACGGGAGCGTCACGCCGGTCAGCGGGATCACGCGCGTGACGCCGCCGACGATCACGAACACCTGCAGCGCGAACACCGCGCCGAGGCCCGCGGCGAGCAGCTTCGAGAACGAGTCGGCGGCGAGCGTCGCGGTCTTGAACGCCCGCTCGGCGAACAGCAGGTAGACCAGGATCAGCCCGCATGCGCCGACGAGCCCGAGCTCGTTCGTGATGACCGCGTAGATCAGGTCGGTGTGCGGCGCCGGGATGAGCGGCGCGCCGCCGGGCGCGTTCAGCAGCGACGCCCCGAGCCCGGTGCCGAACAGCCCGCCGTCGGCCTGCGCGAACATCGACTGGGCGATCTGGTAGCCCTGGTCGTCCACCCACTTCGGGTTGAACGGGTCCAGCCAGATGTCGACCCGGTCCTGGACGTGCGACACCGATCGCGAGATCGCCCACGCGCCGACCGCGAACAGCGCCGTCCCGATGACCACGAACGACAAGCGGTTCGTGGCGACGTAGAGCAGCGCCAGGAAGCCGCCGAAGTACATCAGCGACGACCCGAGGTCGCGGATGAGGATCAGCATCAGCATCGCCGCTCCCCAGACGACCAGCAGCGGGCCGAGGTGCTTGAGCGGCGGGAACGTGACGCCGAGCACCCGCCGCGACCCCTGCACGAGCATCTGCCGCGTGTCGCGCAGGTACGCGGCGAGGAAGACGATGATCGCGATCTTCGCGAACTCGGCGGGCTGGAACGACAGGCTGCCGACGCGAACGCCGAGGTAGGCGCCGTTGACCGGGTCGCCGATGCCGGGCACGCGTGGTAGCACGAGCAGGAAGAGGCCGATGAGCGCGATCGTGTAGCGGTAGCGCTCGAGCACGCGCAGGTCGCGCGCGAAGACGATCGTCGCCGCGAACAGGATCAGGCCGACGACGAACCACGTCGCCTGCTGGCGGGCGAGGTCCTCGTCGATGCGGTAGATGACGACGAGACCGAAGCAGGCCAGCACCGCGACCAGCGGGAACAGGTACGGGTCCGCGTGTGGCAGCGTGAAGCGGATGACCATATGGGTGGCGAAGCACAGGCCCAGGAACAGCGCGCCGTACGTGAGCGAGACGTTCGAGAGCACGTCGGACTGCTGGATGAAGATCGCGGCGAAGCCGGCGGTCAGCAGCAGCGACGCCGGGACGAGAGCCAGCAGCTCCCGGTTGCGGGCGCTCACCTGAGCCGGCCCCGCTCGAGCTGGGAGACCAGGCTCTCGGCGTCGTCGCGGGAGCGCAGCTTGTGATCGGTGAACGTCGTCCGGCGCTGCGGCGGCACAGCCTGCAGCGGCACCCCCGACGAGTAGAAGTGCTCGTAGAGGTCGATGCCGAAGGGCAGCTCGTATGGCAGGCCGCGGTAGATCGCGACGGTGTTCGCGCGCTCCGTGTCGACCCCGACGAAGTAGATCGCGCGGGTGGCCGCCCACGCGGCCGACAGCAGCAGGAGGACGCCGACGACGGCCATGACGGCCGCCGGGCGCACACGACGGCGCCGGCGGGCGCGCGGCGGCGCGCGCAAGGCCTCGGCGGGCGCCGGCTCGCGCTCGGCCGGCTCGGCACGCGGCCGCACGGGGGCCAGTGCGACGGTCCCCGACGCGCGGTAGGCGGACTCCTGCTCGTCCGTGGCCTGGACGCGCGTTTCCGCCTCGTCGACCGGCTCGAGCTGCGTGGTCTCGCCCTCGGCGGCGGCCGCGGCGGCGCGCGCGCCGTCGAGCGACTCCAGGCGGAAGAGGATCACGGTGATGTTGTCGCGGCCGCCCGCCTCGTTGGCGGCGGAGATCAGCTCGCGCCCGGCGTCCTCGAGGCTGCGCGCGCTCTCGAGCACCGGCTTGACGCGGGCCTCCGGGACCATCGAGGTCAGGCCGTCGGAGCAGAGCATGAACAGGTCGCCGGCCCGGGCCGGGAAGACGTCGATGTCGACCTGCACGTCGGGCTCGGGCCCGAGCGCGCGCGTGATCACCGAGCGCTGCGGGTGCGATTCGGCCTGCTCCTCGGTGAGCTTGCCCCGGGCGACGAGCTCGCCCACCAGCGAGTGGTCGCGCGTGAGGCGGACGAGGTCCCCGTCGCGCAGCAGGTAGGCGCGCGAGTCCCCGACGTGGGCGATCGTCACGTCGTCCTCGCCGACGTAGGCGGCGGTCACCGTGGTGCCCATGCCGGCGCGCTGGGCGTCGCTCTGCGAGCGCTCGTGGATGCGCCGGTTGGCCTCCTCGATGATGCGCACGAGCGCCTCGGCGGGGGACCCGGCGCCGACGCCCGCGTCGAACGACTCGACGGCCATCTCGGAGGCCACCTCGCCGGCCTGCGCGCCGCCCATGCCGTCGGCGACCGCGAACAGCGGCGCGCGGACGAAGAAGTTGTCCTCGTTGCCCTGGCGCTGGCGGCCCAGGTCCGATGCGTGCCACTGCTCGGAGATTCTCAACATGGGCTTTCGCCCTCGAACATCGCAAGCGAAGTTCTGCGGGCGACGTTGCTCATCGCTCGAACAGGAACTCGGAGTCGCCGATCCGGATCTTGTCGCCCGCGTGCAGGGGCTGGGGGCCGCGCACCGGCTCGCCGTTGAGGTAGGTCCCGTTGGTCGAGCCGAGGTCCTCGAGCACGATGACCTCGCCCTCGGGCACGAGCCGCGCGTGGCGCGAGGAGGCGAACGTGTCCTGCAGCTGGATGTCGGCCGCCTCGCCGCGGCCGAGCAGGGCCCCGTCGGACAGATCGTAGGCCGACCCGTCGCGCAGGCCGGCCGCGGAGCGGACGCGGAGCCTCGGCGGGCCCATCCGCCCGTCGCCACCCAGGCCGGCCGAGGCGACGTGCATGCCGGTCGCCTCCTCGAAGTCGGCCGGCGGCGCCTCGGAACGCTGGCCGCGCCGCAGGTCGCGCAGCGCGGAGCGCGCCATCCACATGAGGAACAGGTACAGCACGGCCAGGAAGCCGAACTTCAGCGCGACGGCGACGGGATCGAGGGCCATGTCAGGTGGGGGTTATCGCACGTCGAAGGTGACGCGCGACGTGCCCAGCTCGATGACGTCGCCGCGCTTAAGCGACTGCGGGCGCGCCGGGTCGACCCGGCGGCCGTTGACCTTCACGCCGTTCGTGGAGCCGAGGTCGCGGACCGTCCACGAGCCGCCCGAGGGGCGCAGTTCGGCGTGGCGTCGCGACACGTTCGGGTCCTCCAGCATGACGTCGGCGTCGCGCGAGCGGCCGAGCACCGCGCCGGCGGAGCCGAGGACCTCCGTGCGCCCGTCGACGTTGAGGGACGCGGTGCCGCGGCGGGCGTCGGGCTCGCGCAGCGGCTCGGCGATCCGCTCCGACGTGGAGTAGACCATCGTGTGGCCGGCGTCGCCCTGGCTGGGCTCCTCCTCGTCCTGCTCGCCCGGGCGCACGAGTCGCGCCTGGATGCCGAACTCGCCGAGGCGCAGCCGCTCGTCGGTGCGGAAGTGGATCTCCGGGCGCGTGACGAGGTTGACGCCCTCGCGGCGGGCGTGCTCGAGCAGGTAGCCGGCCAGCTCGCGGCGCAGCTCGTGCTCGTAGTCGGAGAGCTGCTCGCGGTCCTCCCGCGAGAGCCAGACCGCGTACTCGTTCGGCGCGTACGTGCGCTGGAGCGACTCCACGCGGTGCTCGTCCATCTCGCGCGCGAGCTTGCGCGCGATCTCCACCGGGCGCACCTCCGACTTGAAGGCGCGCGCGAAGGTGCCCTCGACGAGATCGGACAGCTTGGACTCGAGGTTCCGGAGAACGCTCATGCGTTCACAGTATCCCGCGCCGGGTGGCGCCGAACACGCGCGGTCCGGCGACGGCCAGCGCCGCGGCGAGGACGGCCCCAGCCGCCAGGCCCCGCGGCTCGGCCGCGCCGAGCTCCTGCGCCACGGCCGCGCCCGCGGCCGCGGTGCCCGCGGCCCAGGCGGTGCCGGCGGCGACGTCCGCGGAGAGGCGGCGACCGGTCACGAGCCACGGCAACGCGACCGCCGCGAGCGCCCACACCGCGGCCAGGGCGACGCCGCCGGAGGCGACGACCGCGCCGAGCGCGTCCCAGGCGTGCTGCGCCGTGCCGGCCGCCTCGCGAGGGTCCGCGACCCACAGCGTGCGGCCGAGCAGCGGCTCGGCCAGCAGCAGCGCCCACGCCCCGAGCCCGCCCAGCGCGGCGCGCGCCGGCGCAGTGCGTGCGCGACCGGCGAGCGCGGGGAAGGCGGCGGCCAAGCCGGCGAGGCCGAGCACGGGCGCCGCAGCAGGCAACGACCACGCCGCGCCGTCGCGGCGCAGGAGCGGCGGCACCGGCGCCGCGGCGGCCGCGACGAGGACCGCGGCGGCCGGCAGCGGGCCCGCGAGCAGCGCGGCGGCGGCGGCCGCGAGCGCGATCCAGCCCAGCCGCGGCAGCAGCGCGACCCCGACCGCGGCGAGCGCGCCGGCGGCCGCGGGCGAGAGCACCCGCGCGGCCTCGTCGGCTGACAGCACCCGAGACGTCGGGTCAGACCCCGGCGCGCGACCGGCCCCCGCTTCGAGCGGCGCCGCGCCGCGCACGGCGGCCACGGCGACGGCGGCCAGCGCTCCGGCGGCGAGCGCGCCGGCGGCGCGCGCCGCCCAGGGCGGCAGGGGGCCGCGCTCCGCGCGCTCGAGCGGATGCGGCACGAGGGTGCCGCCCTCGTCGGAGAGCTCGGGCAGCGCGGCCGCGAGGGCGTCCGCGAGATCGGCGAGCGTGCCGCGGCCCTCGGGCCCCGGCCGCAGGGCGCGGTCGATCGCGGCGGCGAGCTCCGGTGGCACGTCGCGGCGCGCGCGGCGCAGCGAGGGCAGAACCGTGCCGACGCGCCGGGCCGTCGCCGCCGGACTCGTCGCGCGTACGGGGTTGCGCCCCGCGAGCGCCTCGTAGAGCACGAGCGCCAGCGAGTACAGGTCCGTCCGCTCGTCCACGCGCTGCCCCGCGGCCTGCTCGGGGGCCATGTAGGCCAGCGTGCCGACGACGTCGCCCGTGTGGGTGAGCGGGTCGTCGCCCGTCAGGTGCGCGATGCCGAAGTCGGCGAGCTTCGCGGCGGCGCGGGCGTCGCGCGCGTCGTCGGGCACGATCACGTTCTGCGGCTTGACGTCGCGGTGGACCACGCCGCGCTCGTGGGCGTGCTGCAGCGCGCCGGCCAGCGCGAGGCCCACCCGCAGGACGTCGCGGTCGCTGAGCTCCCCGTCGGCCTGTAGCCGGTCGAGCGTGCGCCCGACTACGAGCTCGGAGACGAGGTAGCGCGCGTGCTCGTCCTCGCCGGCGTCGAACACGGCGACGATGCCCGGGTGGTCGAGCCGCGCGGCGGCGAGCGCCTCGCGCCGGCCGCGCTCCGGCGCGGGCGCGGACGTCGGCACGACCTTGACCGCCACGGGGCGCCCGAGCCGCTCGTCGCGCCCCGCATAGACGATCCCGAACCCCCCGGACCCCAGCCGCCGCCCGAGCCGGTAGCGCCCCAGAACCGGCGCGGCGCCGGCGTCCGGCGCGCGCGCCGTCAGCTCGCCCGTCGGGTCCATCCGAGCCGTCTTCGCCGTGCGGCACCGCTTCCCTCCGGGCGCTTGGTCATACTCCTGCGCGTTCTCATGTCCTTCTTCGACGAGGACGACGAGCCCCGCCGGAGACCGCGCGCTCGCCGCGCGCGTCCCGCCGGAGGCACGACAACCACGACTGACTCGCAGACGCTGCTGATCCGGCGTGGCATCGCGCTGGCCGCGGGCGTGCTCGTGCTCGTGCTGCTCGTGATCGCCGTCAACTCCTGCCGCACGTCGCAGAAGCGCAACGCCCTCAAGGAGTACAACGAGAACCTCACGGCCATCGGGCAGGAGTCCGAGCGCACGGTCGGACAGGGCTTCTTCCAGCTCATGACCGAGGGCGGCGCCGGCTCGCCGCAGGACCTGCAGACCGCGATCTCGCAGTTCCGCGTGCAGGCCGAGCAGCAGTACGACCAGGCCGACGGCCTCGACGTGCCCGGCGACATGCGGGGCGCGCAGCAGGCGGCGCTGCTGGCGCTCGAGTGGCGCCGCGACGGGCTCGACTACGTGGCGCAGCGCGTGCGCAGCGCGCTCGGCGACGAGGGTGAGGCGGCCGACGCGGCGATCGAGGAGATCGCCGGGCAGATGGAGGTCTTCCTGGCCTCCGACGTCGCGTGGCAGACGCGCGTGATCCCGTTCATCAAGCGCGCGCTCGACGACAACGAGGTCGGCGGCCAGCGGATCGGCACGTCGCGCTTCCTGCCGAACCTCACGTGGCTGGAGCCGCAGTCGGTGGCCGCGGCGTTCGACCAGCAGCTCACGAGCGGCGGCGGCGGCAACCGGGAGCCGACCGGCCCCGGGCTCCACGGCACCGGGATCGACTCGACGGCGTACGGCGACACGGCGCTGGCGCCGGACTCCTCGAACCAGCTGACCTTCGAGCCGGGGACGCCGTTCATCGTGAGCTTCACGAACCAGGGCGAGAACGACGAGCTCGACGTCCAGGTGACGGTGCGCATCGAGGGCGGCAGCGGCAAGCCGATCACGCTGCGCACCACGATCCCCACGATCGCCCAGGGCGCGACCGCCGAGGCGAGCCTCCCGCTCGAGGACACGCCGGCCACCGGCGCGGCGGTGACGATCTCGGTCCGCGTCGCACCCGTCCCGGGCGAGGAGAAGACCGACAACAACGAGTCGGACTACCCGGCGATCTTCTCGCGCGGCTGAGCCGTGAGCGACCTGACGGACCCGGTCGGCCTGGTCGCCCTCGCCGCCGGCGCGCTCGCGATCGTCGCGCTGGTCCTGGCCGCGGTGCTCGCCCTGCGCGTGCGCCGTCTGGGGGCCGCGCAGGCCGTCGTGCTCGGGCCGGCCGGCCGCGACGACCTCGTCGAGCACGCCGCGGCGCTGCAGGAGAGCTTCGAGGCGCTGCATGCCCGCGTGGAGGAGGTGGCCGAACGGCTCAAGGCGCGGATGGCGACGACCGAGGACCGGCTCGACGGCGCGATCGCTCACCGCGCGCTCGTCCGCTACGACGCCTACGGCGAGCTGTCGGGGCACCAGTCGACGAGCCTCGCCCTGCTCGACACGCGGCGCGACGGCGTGGTCCTGTCCTGCATCGCGCATCGCGACTCCGCGCGGCTGTACTGCAGGCAGGTGCACGACGGGCGCGGCGAGCACCAGCTCTCGCCGGAGGAGGACGAGGCGGTCCGCCTCGCGCTCGCGGGCGGCTCGCCGCACTCCGTCACGCTGGACTGATGCGCGTCGGCTACCTGGGGCCGCCCGGCACCTACAGCCACGAGGCGCTGCTCGGGGCCGGGGGCGGGCTCGAGGCCGTGCCGCAGCCGACGCTGCACGACGCGGTGCTGGCCGTCCACGACGCCACGGTCGACCGTGCCCTGGTGCCGTTCGAGAACGCGCTCGAGGGAGCGGTGCACCCCGTGCTCGACGCGCTGGTGTTCGAGGCGCTCGACGTGCGCATCGTCGGCGAGGTGGTGCACCCGGTGCGCCACTGCCTGATCGCGCGCCCCGGCGTGGCGGTGGCCGACGTACGGGCCGTGCTCTCGCACCCGCAGGCGAGCGCCCAGTGCGCGCGCTTCCTGCGCACGGAGCTCGCCGGCGTGCCGGTCCTGCCGGCGACGTCGACTGCGGACGCGGTCCGCCGGGCGACCGAGTCCGCCGAGCCGGCGGCCGCGCTCGGCTCGCGCGCCGCAGCCGACGCCTACGGCGCGGCGGTGCTGCGCGAGGACGTCGGCGACGAGCACGACAACGCCACGCGGTTCGTGTGGCTCGCGCGCGAGGACCGCGACGCCTCGCCGGGTGACGCCCGCGCGAGCGCGCCGGACGCCACCGGCGCGACGTCACCGGGCGCCAAGACCGCGCTCGTCTTCTGGGGCGAGGGGTCGTCGGCCCCCGGGTGGCTGGTCGCGTGCCTCGCCGAGTTCGCGACGCGCGGCGTCAACCTCACGCGCATCGAGTCGCGGCCGCTGCGGCGCGGGCTCGGGCGCTACCTGTTCCTCGTCGAGCTCGAGGGGGCGGAGGGGGAGCCGGAGGTCGCCGCGGCGCTCGACGGCCTGCGCGCCAAGACCGAGTCCGTGCGCGTGCTGGGGTCGTTTTCCGCTGCATGAGGCGGCTGGGCCTGGCCGGGCCCTTGGCTACACTCCGCTCTCTCATGGCCGCCACCAGCTGTGCCCCAGTACCACCACTGGGGTCCGTGCCGCCGACCGATCGCCTGCGGCACGGACCGAGCGCCGACGGCTCCAGCCGTTGGTCTGGCGGTCGCGTGCTGGTCCTGAACGCCACGTACGAGCCGATCAACGTCTGCACGGTGCGGCGGGCGACGGTGCTGCTGCTCAAGGCCAAGGCCGAGGTCGTCGAGATCGGCCCGCAGGCCCTGCACTGGGCGCGCGGCTCGCTGCCGCGCCCGGTCGTCATCCGCCTCGTGACCTACGTGCGCATCCCGCGCGACACGCACAAGCGCAAGATCACCCGCCGCGCGGTGTTCGCGCGCGACGACTGGACGTGCCAGTACTGCGGCGCCCGGTCGAGCCTCACGGTCGACCACGTCATCCCGCGCTCGAAGGGCGGCGGCTCGAGCTGGGACAACATCGTCGCCTCGTGCGCGCCGTGCAATCGCCGCAAGGGCGACCGGCTGCCCCACCAGGTGAACATGCACCCGCGCGTCACGCCGCGCACGCCGGGCGCGCACATCTTCATCCAGCTCGCCAGCCCGACGATCCCGGCGACCTGGAAGCAGTACCTGCCGCTGGCTGCTTAACGAGAGAGGCCCGGGTCGACACCCGGGCCTCTCCGAACTTCCGCTGGACTTCTTGGGCCGTCGCCTGCTGTCTCATCCGGCCGGGGGGACCAGCTCCGGCACGGGCGGCGGCGGTGTCTCGGTGTGGATTCCGCTCCAGCGGGTCCAGCAACCGGCTCTAGCGGCCGGACACCTCCAGGGTCCCACAAGAACTGTCACTCAACTTCGGACCACCCCCTTTCTCTGGTATGGGCCAGAGTAGCGAACGGCGGGGCGCTACGGCTCCAAGTCGTCCTCGTCCACCTCGGGCGGCGTCAGCAGGCTGTCATCAGTGGGGTCGGCGGCGATGACGGCGTCGGTCTCGGGCACCGCGGCGTCCTCCGCCAGCTCGCCCGTCAGCGCGTCCTCGTCGGCGTCGCCCGACGCGTCGAGCGAGATCGGCTCGCCGGCCACCGAGGCCGCCGCCGTCGGGGCGTCGGTCTCGACGACCAGCGCCACGGCGGACACCTCGTCGCCGGCGCGCAGGTTCATCAGGCGCACGCCCTGCGACGTCCGGCCGTAGCGGTTGATGCCGCGCACCGCGGTGCGCTGGACCATGCCGTTCTGGGAGATGAAGACGAGCTCCTGGTGCTCGCGGACGACCAGCGCCGCGGCCAGCAGGCCCTTGGCTTCGGTGAAGGCGATCGTCTTCACGCCCTTCGCGCCGCGCGCGGTGAGGCGGTACTCGTCGATGCCGGTCCGCTTGCCGTAGCCGTTCTCGGTCACCACGAGCAGGTCTTGGCCGGGCCGCGCTACGTCCATCGCCAGCACGTAGTTGTCCTTGCCGGACACGTCCATGCCGCGGACGCCGCTGGTGTCGCGGCCCATCGCGCGCGCGTCGGCCTCGTTGAAGCGGACGGCCAGGCCGGCGTGGGAGACCATGAGGATCTCGTCGCCCTCGTCGACGCGGCGCACGGCGACGAGCTCGTCGTCGCCGCGGATGTTTATGGCGATGATGCCGTCGGCCTTGATCGGCGTGTTGTACGCGCCGAACTCGGTCTTCTTCACCTGGCCGTTGCGCGTGCCGAACACGAGGTACGGCGCCTCGGCGAAGTCGCGCGTCGCGAGCACGGACTGGACGCGCTCGCCGTCGCGCAAGGGCAGCACGTTGCCCAAGTAGCGGCCCTTGGACGTCCGGCCGGCCTCCGGCAGGTCGTAGACCTTCGAGCGGTAGACCTTGCCGCGATTGGTGAAGAAGAGCAGGAAGTCGTGCGTCGAGCACACGAAGAGGTGCTCGATGTAGTCGTCCTCCTTGAGGTCCATGCCGGTGATGCCGACGCCGCCGCGGCGCTGCTGGCGGTAGGTCGCCAGCGGCAGCGACTTGATGTAGCCGGACTTGGAGATCGCGATGACCATCTGCTGGTCGGCGATCAGGTCCTCGATGTCGAGGTCGTCCTCGGCCGGCGAGATCATCGTGCGGCGCTCGTCGCCGTAGCGCTCGGCAATCTCGGTGAGCTCCTCCTTGATGAGCGAGAGGACCTTGTCCTCGTCGCCCAGCAGCTCGCGCAGCTCGCGGATGCGCTCCACGACGTCCTCGTGCTCGCGCCGCAGCGAGTCGGCCTCCAGCGCGGTCAGCTGCTGCAGGCGCAGCTCGAGGACCGCCTGGGCCTGGATGTGCGTCAGGCCGAAGCGGTCCATCAGCCCGCTGCGCGCGACGTCGCGGTCGCGCGAGCCGCGGATCAGCTCGATGACCTCGTCGAGGTGGTCGAGCGCGATGAGGAGGCCCTCGAGCCGGTGCGCGCGCGCCTCGAGCGCCCGCAGCTCGTGCTTGGACCGGCGGACGATGACCTCGCGCTGATGCCGGACGTAGCTCTCCAGCACGGCCTTCAGCGGGAGCGTCTTCGGCACGTTGTCGACGAGCGCGACCATGTTCACGCCGAACGTGGCCTGCATCTGCGTGTGCTTGTAGAGCTTGTTGAGGGCCACCTTCGGGTTGACGTCGCGCTTGAGCTCGATCACCACCCGCATCCCGTTGCGGTCCGAGTGGTCCTCGACGTTCGTGATCTCGGGCAGCTTCTTCTCGGCGTGCAGATCAGCGATCTTCTTGATGAAGCCGCCGTCACCGCCCTTCTTGACCATGAAGGGCAGCTCGGTGACGATGATCGCCTCCTTGCCCTGTGCCAGCGGCTCGATGTGCGCGCGAGCCTGCACGCGGACGCGGCCGCGGCCCGTCTCGTAGGCGTCGCGGATCCCGGTCAGCCCGAGGATCACGCCGCCCGTCGGGAAGTCGGGGCCCTTGAGGTGCTGCATGAGCCCGGCGGTGTCGATGTCCGGGTCGTCGATGTAGGCGATGGTCGCCGCGATCGTCTCGCGCAGGTTGTGCGGCGGGATGTTCGTCGCCATGCCGACCGCGATGCCGCTCGAGCCGTTGACGAGCAGGTTCGGGAAGCGCGCCGGGAGGACGACGGGCTCGCGGTTGTTCCCGTCGTAGTTCGGCTGGAAGTCGACCGTGTCCGCGTCGAGGTCGCGCAGCATCTCGCGCGCCAGCGGGGCCAGCCGGGCCTCGGTGTAGCGCATCGCGGCCGCGGGATCCTCGTCGACCGACCCGAAGTTGCCCTGACCGTCGACCAGCGGGTAGCGCAACGAGAAGTCCTGCGCGAGCCGGACCAGCGTGTCGTAGATCGCCGAGTCGCCGTGCGGGTGGTACTTGCCCATCACGTCGCCGACGATGCGGGCGGACTTGGCGTACGGGCGATTCGGCTGCAGGCCGTTCTCGTTCATCGAGAACAGCACGCGGCGGTGGACGGGCTTCAGGCCGTCGCGGACGTCGGGCAGCGCGCGCCCGACGATGACGGACATGGCGTAGTCCAGATAGGAGGAGCGCATCTCCTCCTCGAGCCCGCGGGGCTCGATGTTGCCGGCGAGGATGGTGG